>Ga0315904_10003672_pt1 | contig 22390 bp, 19 predicted proteins | sample LakEriMetagenome_6_FD_203529 | JGI IMG/M metagenome (GOLD analysis project Ga0315904, IMG submission 203529) | Freshwater fungal communities from buoy surface, Lake Erie, Ohio, United States - Buoy 12 MA120 | ecosystem: Environmental > Aquatic > Freshwater > Lake | place: USA: Lake Erie, Ohio... | reverse complement strand
CCGGGCCGAGCACGCCGCGTTTTCCGCCCGGATCTCCGAGGCCGCCCGATCACTCGACGGCCGCGTGCTCGATGCCCTCGCCCGGCTCGCCGCCGCGAGCCCCCGGGCGTCGGTGATGGACGCCCTGCGTACCGGTACCAGCATGCTGGGGCTCGTCGAGTGCGACGACACGCCCGGCTCCCACCCGACCCTGCTGGCCCAGGCGGAGCGGCTCCTCGGGCAGACGCCGGCGATCCTCGCGGCGTGGATCGACCTCACGAGCGGCCGATCGCCCCGCCCCTGGCCGGAGGGCTCGATCGCCAGCGCGCTCCTCGAGCGGCTGACCGGCCGCGTGCCGGCGCCAGCCCATGTGACCATCTTCGGCACCACGCTCGTCCTGTATGCCGAGCACGAGTTCAACGCCTCCACGTTCGCCGCCCGCACCGTCGCCTCCACTGGCTCCGACATGCACTCGGCCATCACCGCGGCCATCGGGGCCCTGAAGGGGCCGCTCCACGGCGGCGCGAACGAGAAGGTGCTCGAGGTGCTCGGGGAGATCGGTTCGGCGGAGCGGGCCGACGCCTGGGTGCACGAACAGTTCGCCGCCAAGAGGGTGGTGATGGGCTTCGGCCATCGCGTCTACAAGGACGGCGACGTCCGCGCCAAACTGCTCGGCCAGATGTGCCGCGACATGGTTCGCGGCACCGAGGCCGAAAAACTCGAAGACCTCGCCGACCGCGTCGAGCGGCTGATGCTCGAGAAGAAGGCCCTCAAGCCCAACCTCGACTGGCCTGCAGCTCGCGTCTACCACGCGCTCGGACTGCCCGTGAAGGTGTTCACGCCGATCTTCGTGGTGGCCCGGATGAGTGGCTGGACCGCGCACGTCATCGAACAGATCGGCGACAACCGCATCATCCGGCCGCTGTCGGTCTACGCCGGCCCCCCGAGCCGCGACTACCTGCCGCTCACCGCCCGGGGCTGATCGTCAGGCTGCGGCTACCGCACGCTCGCCGACTGCTCGGCAGTCGCGTTCGACGACTCCACCTCGGCCTGAACCGTCACGGCGGGCACCGCGCCCTCGCCGAGGTCGGTCGAGATCCGCAGCTGCTGTTCTACGCGACCGGCCTGATCGCCGGCCTGAAACGTCACCGGCAGGATGTGCACCTTCGCCGGCGTCGTCTTCGGCTCGCAGGTCAGGCAGCCGTCCTCGCAGGCGACGCCCGTGATGCAGAAATCACGATTCGCCCGAACGACGACGTTCTTGGTGACCGTGCCGCCGCATTTCACGGCTCCGAGCGACAAGAGCTGCGGGCTGACAGTCACCGCGGCGACCACCCTGCCCTCGACGTCCATCGGGATCTGCGTGGCCCTGGGATCGGTCGTGATCAGGATCAGCTGCCCCTTCACGTAGCCTGCAGGTGATTCCGGCTTGAGCCGCATGGTGAGGTCGTACGATGTCTGCGATGGCGACCGCGTCGGTTTCGACAGGCTCACCTCGAAGTTCGGATTGACGCTCCGCACGTCGGTAATGTCCCAGGCGGAGGTGCCGACCCTTGTGACATGCACCTGCCGCTCCGCGCCGGCGCCGAGATCGACGTTCCCGAGATCGACGAATGGTGGGTCGAACGTCACGTCGCCACGAATGTTGCCTGCCACCCGCAGTTGGACCTCGGCATGGAACGGCTTGTCGAACGTGACCGTCAGCGTCGCCCCGTGCTGGCCGAGGAACGTCCGCGTGTTGAACTTCGCCACCACCTCGGCCGTCTCATGCGTCTTGAGATCGTGCTTCGTGACCTCGGGCGACGTGCAGCCGCAGCTTGTCCGCACGCCGACGACGTGCAGGTCTTCCTTGTAGAGGTTGCGGAAGACGAAGCGATACTCCGTCTTCGAGCCCTTCGCGACGGTGCCGAAGTTGTGGCTCGTCACCGGAAACATCTTCTTGGCCCACTCCTGGGCCGAAGCCGAGGAGCCGGAGCCTGCCACGACAACCACCACGGCCCACGCGAGGGCACGCCCAGCATCGACGGACGAGCGGACCATGAGAACGCCTGAGAGAACGCCTGAAAACGAAGTGGCCTTGGGAAGGAAACGCACCGCCCGAAGAACCGACAGGAAGCGTACGAGTGCCATGGGATGAGCGTCAACGCGAGAGAGGGAGACGGGAGTGGCGGGGCCGCTGCCCGGGCGAAGCCGGACAGCAGCCCCCACGACCAGTATTCACCGAGCGAGGTGTCGATTCACCCCCAAACAGCAGTTTTTTGGCCAAATTCGCGGAACGCCTTCGGCATGACCGATACATCCGCTGAGGTTTCGTAGAATCCAGGTGTGTCCCGGACCGCAGGATGGCCGCCGCGTGGCGGTCGGCGTCTTGGACACTCGGCGTCGGTCGCAAGACCGCCGACCGCACCTTACGGGGGCGTACCGGTTTCGACCGGATGGCAAGAGGCTCGGATTGCGTGTCGTGGTTGGTCGGCTGGCCACGTTAAAAGTCGACCAAGCTTCAATTGCCGAAGCTCAGTTTTCTCTGGCTGCTTAACTAAGTAGCCCCGAGCGATGGCCCCAGCCGGAAGGGCCTCCCAATCGGTCGCCAAATCCGGCTCGCTGCGATTCACCGCCTGGTACGGTCGCGGCCAAAAACGTTCCGGGCTGGTCCACGACGCACCCTGCCGGCCGGGGACGCGTGGACGAGACTCAAATCGACCGGATACACACGTAGACGTTCGCGCTGAAACATCACGGGACAGGGGTTCGACTCCCCTCGCCTCCACTTCACGCCCGCCGGGGCATCCTGCCCCCGGCGGGCTAGGCCTGAGGGCTCGCCCTCCAGGCGAGCAGTCGAGGGCGCCGCTGGCCGTCCTGCCCCCGGCGGGCTAGGCCTGAGGGCTCGCCCTCCAGGCGAGCAGTCGAGGGCGCCGCTGGCCGTCCTGCCCCCGGCGGGCTAGGCCTGAGGGCTCGCCCTCCAGGCGAGCAGTCGGTAGTCGCTCGACGATGCATGGCCCGCGGCCGCTCTCTTTGTTTGCTCGCCTCCACGCGACCCGCTCGCCCGCCGACCAACCGGTCGACTCGAGCAGAACCCAACCGATGTTCAGCTGCTGGCGACGCCCCTCCTGATGAGGTACGCTCTCTGCCGCCGGGATGGTGCTTATGACGCAGCAGTCGTGCGGGCAGAGGGAAACGCGGGGCATCCCGCTCGCGCATGCTGGTCCCCGCATCGCGATCTGCGCCGGTGCGATGGCCCTCGTCGTCCTCGTTGGCGTCGCGGTCGGTCAACCAGCGCGAAGGGGTCCCGCGTCAGGTGGCCCTGGCGGGCTTGCGGACCTCCTCGATGCCCAGGACCGGCCCGAACAGGACGGAGCTGACGGGAAGCCAGCCGGCAACGCTCAGCGCACGGATCGCCCGGTCGCCGGCACGATGCCGGAGGCTCAGCCGCAGCAGTTGGGAGGTGTGATTCCTCCGAACGGCACCGTCGTGGACCGACTGCGACAGGCGATCGAGGACAGGCACGCAACCGTATCGGGCACACGGCTCCTCGAGACGCTCGCCACGATCGACTCAGAGGAGGGCATCCTGGCTGGGCTGCAGAGAACCTTGCAGCAGTGCGACGTGGCCCTCACAGCAACCCGGCGGGAAGTGAATCGCCTGCAGACGATGGGGCTCGCTGGTGGCCCAGGTGCCGATGTCGCAGCCCTCGAAATACCAGCTGCCCAAATGGCATTGGCGCAGGCGGCGTCCCGATTCGAGGGGCAGCGACTGATGGTGCAGGCCAAACAGCAGGACCTGCAGCCCCTCTATGCGCATGCGGTCGGCGCCATCAACTCGTGGATGGATCACTACCGCGACATGCGCCGGTGTGTCGGGCAGGACCGCCGAGATCCCAACGGCGTCGCGGTCGTGGAAGCCCTGGAGGCTGAGATAGCTGCGAGGCCGGATTTCCATGACGGCCGCGTTCTCGTCGCGGTCGCACATACCTACCACGGCGATCCCGCCAAGGCGGCCGCACACTTGCGTGCTGCTCAGGCCAACGACGGCTTTGGAAAGCACCTTGGTGTGCTCTCGAGCACCGACGTGGGGTTTGATCGGGCTCTGGCCTGGGTGCTGCTGGGGGAGCCCAAGGAAATCACCAACGAGATGCGGGCCTGGGATGCGAGATGGCTCAACCACAAGTCACCGCGCCACCTCTGGCTCCTGGCCCTCGCGCATGCGGCCAAAGGACAGGATCAGGAGTCCGAGCGGCGGTTCGACCGCTGCCTGCGGGCAGCGGGCTTCAATGAAACGACAGACCCGCCTGCGATCAGTACGGCCTATCTCGGCGACGCCGCGTTCTTCTATCTGACCACCTCGAACCCGAAGTACCTGCGAGTGGAGCGTGCACGAAAGATTCTCGCCCGGATACCTGAAGGCGAGGGGAGATGGCAGGTGCTTCGAGCCCGTGCGGCCGATCTCGCAGAACGCGGCGACTGGAAGGAAGCTGTCAAAACCCTCCAGGATTGCGAGCGCCGCTGCCCACTGACACTCGTCGACGAGGTCCGGGGCCAAGTCTCGGCGTACGAGCGTGAGCAGACATGGACACGGCCTCCTCCCCCCAAGAAGAAGCCGGCGTCCTGATGACGCAATGCCCTTTCACTCGGCACCAAGGCGGCAGAGAATTGTCCGACTCGAACCCACCAGACACAACCCGTGACTGCCGGTGGCGTCCGCGTTGCAGCTTCGTTGCAAGGACCTGTGCATGGTCGGCGGATCAGAGGAACAGCACGAAGGAGATCTCAACCTCAGTGGTATCACCGTGCTCACCGACAGCCAAGCTTGGTCGTTATCGCCGCATAGAGGTCGGTTGTATCTCAACGGGCTTAAGACGCTCACGGATGACCAGGCAGTATCCCTGGCGAGGCGCGAAGAACGTCGCGTCGTCGATGAGCCCGATCATGGCGAGTTTGGCGATTTTGGGAGTAACCACGAAGCCGCGATCTTCCTCAATGGCCTCGTCTCGCTCACCGACAGGCAGGCGAGGGCCTTGGGCAACAGAGAATGCGCGGGCTTGTGCCTTGATGGATTGCGGTCGATCACTGACGTTCAAGCCGCCGCCCTCACGGCGAAGGGGGCGAGTCCTCTGACCCTCAATGGCCTTACGGAGCTTTCCGCCAAGCAGGCGAAGTCGTTGGGACGATGCACGCGGTTGCATCTCAATGGTCTCACCTCCCTGACGGATGAGCAGGCAGAGGCACTCGCGGCCGCCAGCGGCAGCGAGAGGCATCTCTTCACCGGCAGAGAGTTGCGTCTCAATGGATTGGCAGCCGTCACGGACAAGCAGGCAGAGGGCTTGGCGAAACGAGGCGGCATGCTGGTCCTCAACGGATTACGAGATCTGCCCGAGGCTCAAGCCAAGAGCTTTGCAAAGCACCAAACAGGGGCCTGCTTGGCCGGTGTGGCCACGCTGTCGGACGGGGTCGCAGAAGCTTTGGAGGGCGCCGGCGAACTGATCCTCGATGGCCTGACTCGGATTTCCGACGCTCAGGCGAAGGCGCTCGGACTGCACGGCGGGCGGCGGGCCTTGAGGAAAGCCCCCATTGAACTTCGACCAGGTGGACCTAGAAAGCCGAACGCTGATTTCGAAGGTTTTCCATTGCTCCTGAACGGGCTCAAGACCATCACCGATCGACAAGCCGAGGGCCTTGCCGAGCATGATGGGCCGCTTTCGCTCAATGGCCTCACCACGCTGACAGACCGACAGGCGGAGCTTTTGGCGGAGCATGAGGGCGGGCTCGAACTCCTCGGTCTCACGACGCTCTCAGACGAGGCCGCGGAAGCCTTGCGGTCGAATCCCAAAATCACGGCCCCCGAGAATCTCGGCCATTCGGGCGGTGCGGCGATTGAACCATAGAGCACTAATGCCGGCCCCGGCGGTCACGGGTACGGGCCAGCACCCCTTCGCCTGGCAAAGCCAGCCCGACCTACTCTCCAGGCAGGCCGGTGCCGTCGTGACGGAAGCGAGCCACGCGCACGGGAGGTTGCCCGGCAGACACCTGCCCCGAAATGATGGCTTTGCGGCCTCCAGCGATGATGCGCACGCGAAAGGGCGTCGGGTCGGGGCCGACGTGGAACTGGTAGTGGTGGACATACACCTCATACTCACCCGGCGGCGCACCGCGGGGCGGCCAGAAGACGTTTTCGACTGGTCTCGCCGTCTGTGGAAAGACGTTCATATCGACATCCAACAGCCCGCCGCACCGCGACCCGCGATGGGCAAACATGATGTGTTCTCCGGACGGCGCGATGACGTGCAAATCCACGTCGTGAACGTTGTCCCAGAGCAGTGAAATCTGAATGTCGCCCGTTTTCGCGCCAGCCACGTTGAGCCGCCTGTCGAAATCCTTGTCCCCACCGCCTCCTCCGCCGTGCGCGGCGTCAGACGCGTCCACTGCTTGCGGCTGAAAGCGGGGCGGGTTCCCGCGGGCACGCCGTGCTGCCCGCAACGGGGGTGGCGGGCCGTCCTCCAAAGGTGCCACGACCACGTCGGCTGCTTCCGGAGCCGCTTGAACCATCGCCTGCGCGGGCTCGTCGTCGGCTGCCTCCATGCCTGGGACATCCTCCCGCACCAACTCGACCGGCTCGGCCGGGGGCACTGGCTCCTCGATCATCGGCTCGGGCTCCGCAGGCTGCTCGGGCTCAGCGGCCTCGACGACCTCTTCGGCTGGAGCGGCGGGCTCTGCTGCCGGCTCGTCGGCGATTTCCACTTCGACGTCGGCGACCGGAGCCGGCAGGAGCGGCTCCGGCAGGGCAAATGCCAGTTCGAGAACCACCCGGGCAGGCTTATCGACCTGCGTGAACATCAATGCCAGAACGACAAGGATCACGACATGCAGCACGAGGCTCACGGCAAACCCGGTCACTCGTCGGATGACTTTCTGCTCCGCCTCCGTGGTCGTCGCAACGACCGGGGTTGACGCCACGATGTGCGCCGCTGGGCCGGCCGGGGTGTCGATCCTCACCGGGACCGGCGGAGGCGGCGGTGCGCCATGCCGCCCACCACGGTCGTGCACCCGCGGCGGCAGCGGCGGTGGTCCCCTTCGCGGTGGTGGCTTCATTCGAATCGCTCTGACACGGCCGTCCCGCTCGATCGACCCCCCTAAAGGTTAGGTCGGTCGACATCGCGTGGGCAAGCGCTGCCCGTCCCGAGCGATTCGTAGCACGAAGCCGCCGGGGCTCGACGTGCCCGATACAGCGACCGCACCCAGTCCCGAAGACCTGCCCGGTCATCGCCACGCGGCCGCGTGATGCTCGCGCAGCGGCGCATTGGCGGCGTTGTCGTGGAGTTCAGCGACCCGCCGCCCGGAGGGCCACAAGCGTAAGTCGTACGTCGTCGAGGGTGCCCACCGCGACCCAGACGCGATAGGCATACTCCCCCGGCTCGAGTTCCGTGCCACCAGCAGACGTCTCACGGATCACGCTGTTCCACTTCGAGACCTGCTCCCGTTCGAACCAGAACCGCCCATACGTCGCCGGCCGGCCGGTCGTCCGCGACAACGCCGGCGACCAGGCGCCCATCGCGTGCCCCCCGTCGTCCGTCGCCACGATCACCGGCAACGCCTGCTCGCCGGGACCGTCGGTCAGCGGTTCGAGGCGACCGTCGCCCCCGAGGGCGTGGAACCTGCGGAAGGCGGCAGGCATGTAGCCCGTCAGCACCTCGAACACGCCCTGGCTGTGGCCCTCGCCGGCAGGAACGGTGAAGGTGACGTCACACCGGATGGCGTGCGCACCGAGCTGCGGGTCGAGGTGATCGGCCCCGATTCGCACGTGCTTCTGCAGGAGGTGGTTCGACAGGGCGACCGTGTTCCGGGCGGGATGGCCGCCGCTCTGCTGACCGGGCCGCAGCCAGAAGGCCATGCGGTTGACCGTCTGCAGGTCGCGGCCATCGGCGAGGAGCCAGAGCAGGCGGCTGGTGCTCTCGGGGCCGGCACCATCGCGTTCGCAGCCCGCCTCCGTGGGATTGAAGGTCTCTGCATGCAGGTCGCCCCCGGCGTCCCAGTTCGACGCGCTTTGCAACTGCCGCCCGTGATCGTGAGAGTCGATGAACTCGCGGCCCCGCCAGGTGAGCGAATCGATCGCGCCGGCCAGCCGCGACGTCGTCCTGATCACGATCTCGGAATCTCCGGCCGGAGCCCGCACCTCGGCGTCGCCCGACACGGCCGGCCCAAGAGGATCTCCGGCCCACGCGGCGGCGAGCACGGCCACCGAATGCAGCACCGCTCCGAAGACAGTCCGCGTCATGCCCGGCTCCATCCCGCCTTGGGCTGCGAGTGAATGGCCGGCACCGGAGCCACGGGCCCCGTGATCCGCCGCCGCTCTGCGTCGATCGCCGAGGCCGAGAAGTGCTCGATCGTGAGGTCGAATCGTACCGTCTCCCCCGGCGCCACGGGCACCGTGCGGCCCTGCGACTCCTCGAACGACCTCGGATTCGGGAAGTTCGTCCCGGGCTCGAGTCCCGTCACGTAGCCGTCCGCCAGCCCGCCCTGGTTCTTCCAGAGCGTGAAGCACGGCAGCGTGTCAGCCCGCCACGACAGCGTGGCGGCGTTGCGGCCCTCCGGCCCGACCAGCATCGCCGCCGCCAGCCCGTCGGCCCCCGGCCGCACCCTCGCGAAGTGGACCTGCTCGCCGCGGCCACCGTGCGGGGAGACGTAGCGATTCCAGGTCGGCACATCGGCCACGGCCGCGGCGTCCCGGGGCGCGAGCTCCTCGATCGCGGCGACCAGTTCGCTGCCGGGCCCCAGCAGCGGCGGCCCGAAGTTCACGTGGTAGAGCATCTGCATGCCGGCGGGACGATCCGAGATGTTCTTGACGCAGTCCGTCCACGACACTCGATGCCGGTCGGCGTGCAGCGTGAGCGACGTCGTCATCCGCAGCGCGTGGCAGAGGAACCGCGTCTCATCGACCGCCCCGGTGAGCGTGATCGACCCGGCCGCCTCGTCGAGGGTGACGTCGAGGTGATGGGCCGGAAGGTTCGCGATCCGCCCGTGAAGCCCGTGCACGAGCCGGCCGGAGACATCGAAGTCGGGCGCACCGTTGCTGACAAGCCCGCAGCGGGCGACGAGTTCGTCGAAGCCGTCGAGCCAGCCGAGCCCGGACGGCTCCGCGAGCGGCACGAACCGCGGGTTCACCGGACCGTGCACCGGCGACTGCCAGCCGAGTTCGACCCCGCCCGCCATCACCTTCCAGATGCCCAGGCCACGATCCGGCAGAACGAACACCCTGGTGTCGCCGGCGACGAGTTCCACGAGCAACACGCCCTCCCGGAGCCCGCCGGACAGCCGCCGTGTCCGCACGGCAAGGCGACCGATGGCGACATCGACCCTGTCGGCGGCCGAGAACGAAGCGCCGCGATGCGACGTGATGAGCTGCAGCGTCTGCGACGACATGCCGGGACTCCACGGGAACCGCGCTCGCCGCCGCACCGTGCGGCGGTCCGACCACGCCGGGGCAGGATACCGTGCCGCGGCGGGACCACGCAGCCCGCTTGAAGACCGCCTGACGCGCGGTCACAGTGTCGGACCCGGGCCGCGGACTCCGCAGCCTCCCCGTCGCCTCCCGAGCGATCCGATGAACGACCTGAAGATCTTCAGCGGTCCGGCCAATCCCGCGCTCACGCAGGATATCTGCCGCTATCTGAACCTGCCGATGGGCAAGATCTCGCTCGGGCGTTTCCCCGACGGGGAGATCTCCTGCAAGATCGACGAAGACGTCCGCGGCCGCGACGTGTTCATCGTCCAGTCGACCTGCCCGCCGGTCAACGAGCACATCATGGAGCTGCTCGTGATGATCGACAGCTTCAAGCGGGCGAGTTCCTTCCGGATCACCGCCGTGATCCCGTATTTCGGCTACGCCCGCCAGGACCGCAAGGACTCCGGCCGGGTGCCGATCACGGCCAAACTCGTCGCCAACCTGATCACCCGGGCCGGCGCCGATCGCGTGCTCGCGATGGACCTGCATGCGGCCCAGATCCAGGGCTTCTTCGACGTGCCCGTCGATCACCTCTACGCGGCGCCGGTCCTCAACAACCACCTCGCCTCCCTCGAGATTCCGAAGGAGGAGATCGTCGTCGTGAGTGCCGACGAAGGCGGCATCAAGCGTGCGCTCGGCCACGCCAACCGGATCGGCGCGCCGCTGGGGATCATCGACAAGCGGCGGCTCTCCGCCGACACCACGAAGAGCACCACGATCATCGGGGCGAGTGTCGAGGGAAAGACGGCCATTCTGTTCGACGACATGATCAGCACCGCGGGCTCGATCTGCGGCGCTGCCGAGGTGCTCAACAAGCACGGCGCGAAGGCGATCTACGCGGCCGCCACCCACGGGCTGCTCGTGGGCCCGGCGATCGAGCGGCTCCGCCAGGCCCCCTTCAACAAGATCATCATCACCGACTCGATCCCGCTCACCCCGGGCAAGATGCTTCCCAACATCACCGTGCTCTCGGTGGCCAGCCTGCTCGGGCAGGCCATCAAGCGGATTCACCGCAACGAGTCGGTGAGCATGATGTTTCAGTAGACACGCCCGCACCGCCATTCTGGCCGGTGCGGGCTGGTGTCCACCGGAGCCGGCTCCAGCGCCATGCCAGCCCGCCGCAGCCACCCCGGCTTCCGGACCGCGAAGCCCGCTGTCCACGGCGTTTCCGGCCGGAAAGGGGGCGTCTTGCGGAAGCCGGGGCCCATGGCACACTTGTGGGCTTCGCACTGCTTCCCCCCGCCGCTTTTTTCAAGGTTTTTCCATGAGCGACACGGTCGAGGTCACGCTTCGTCAAGGCACGGGTTCCCGTGAAAGCCGCCGGCTCCGCAATCAGGGCCGCGTCCCGGCAATCCTTTACGGACATGGCGAGAAGTGCGTCGGGCTGTCCGCCAGCCTCGACGCCGTGCAGGCGGCCGTCCGGCACGGCAGTCGCGTCGTCAACCTGACGGGGGCCGTCAAGACGGCCGCCCTCGTTCGGGAGTTGCAGTGGGACACCTACGGTGTCGAGCCCATCCATGTCGATTTTCTCCGCGTGAACGCCTCCGAGCACATCCGCGTGAAGGTGCCGGTGCACCTCAAGGGCGAATGCCCGGGCCAACGGGCGGGCGGCGTCGTCAACCTTGTTCAGCACGAGGTCGAACTCGACTGCACTGCCGACCACGTCCCCGAGTTCGTGTACGCGAACGTGGCCGTCCTGGAACTCGGGCACTCGCTGAAGGTGAAGGACCTCGAACTGCTGCACGGCGCCCGACCGGCCGCCAACGCCGAGGAAACGGTCGTCACCTGCGTGCTCCCGGGCAAGAAGGTCGAGGAAGCCGCACCGTCGGCAGCGGCGGAACCGGAAGTCATCGGCCGCAAGGCTTCCGAGGAAGGCGAGGGCGAGGCCGCCAAGGAATAGCCTGCGTTTGGCCCTGGTTCCGGCGGAAGCCGGCCCCGGAGCCGAGCGCTCGTGCTCGCAGCCCACTTCACGCCTCTCAGGAGATTGCCGATCGATCGTGAAACTCCTCGTCGGCCTCGGGAATCCGGGGCCCGCCTATCGCGACACCCGGCACAACGTCGGGTTCGACGTGCTGGAGAATCTTGCCCGCCGGGCCGGATCCCCAGTGCGGCGTCAGCGGTTCCAGGGAGAGGCGGCCCAGGCCACCATCCGGGGATTCCCGGTGATGCTGCTGTGGCCGCTCACCTGGATGAATCTGAGCGGATCCAGCGTGCTGGCGGCGAGGGACTTCTACAAGATCGACGATTCTGACATCATGGTTGCCTGCGACGATTTCAGCCTGCCGCTCCACACGATCCGGCTCCGGCCGGGTGGTTCCGCCGGAGGCCAAAATGGCCTTGCGGATATCCTGGGTCGGCTGGGTTCGACGACGATTCCTCGGCTCAGACTCGGCATCGGGCCGGTGCCGGCGGGATGGAAGTCGGCTGATTTCGTGCTCGGCAAGTTTCCGCGTTCCGAGCGGGAACTGGTCGACGCGATGATCGAGCGGGCCGCCGACGCGGCAGAAGAGTGGGTCGCCATGGGAATCCAGGCGGCCATGAACAAATACAACTGAAAGACGACTGACGGCCCGACGCCTGAAGCCCAACCATCAGGTCTGAGTCATCGCACACGGCAGATTCCAGCAAGACATCCCAGCAGGAGAGTGAGATTCATGGCGGTCTACGAAGGCATGTTCATCCTCGATCCGACGAAGTTCTCCCGTGATCCGGGGGCATCGGCACAGCAGGTCGCAGACCTGATCACCACCCACGGGGGAACCGTGCTCGCCGCCCGCCTCTGGGACGAGCGGAAACTCGCCTACCCGATCAAGGGCCACAAGAAGGGTGTCTATTGGCTGACCTACTTCAAGATGCCCACCAGCGGCCTCACGGCGCTTGAACGGCAGTGCGAAATCAACGACGACATCATCCGTAAGCTCGTCCTCAAGGTGGATGATCGGATCGCCGACGCCCTGGTGCAGCACGCCCTCGCCGGTGAGGCGACCCCCAAACGGGCCGCCCCAGCCGCACCCGCAGCGGCCCCGGCCACCTGAACCCACGAGGCTCTTGCCGCCCCCGCCACCGGGGGCTACCATACGGGAAGTGAACACGCGTTCATCATCCCACAGGAGGCGTACGAGATGGCAAGTTTCAACAGGGTCGTGCTGCTCGGGAATGTGACACGGGACCCCGAACTGCGGTACATCGCGAACGGGACAGCTGTCACCGAGATCGGACTGGCGGTCAACGATCGCCGAAAGACGGCATCCGGTGAGTGGGTCGACGAAACCACGTTCGTCGATGTGACGCTCTGGGGCCGGACGGCGGAGATCGCAGGCGAATACGTCACCAAGGGTTCGCCGCTCATGATCGAAGGGCGGCTCAAACTGGACACCTGGGAAAAGGACGGCAAGAAGAACTCCAAACTCCGCGTCGTCGGCGAGCGGATGGTTCTGCTCGGCTCCAAGGGAGAAGGCCCCCGGGGAGGTGGCCAGGGCCAGGCACGACCGCAGCGGGCAAGCCAGGGCCGTGGAACCCCTGCGGCGGAAGACGACTTCAGCCAGTCGGAGCCCGATTATCATGGGGGCCAGTCGGCGGGCGGCGTCGCGGCCGACGACGACATTCCCTTCTGAAGCGGCGGCCGACGCCGTTACCACAGCCACCACATCGTTCACATCCGTTTTCAATCGCATCAGGAGTCGATCCATGCCCACTTTCGAACCCCCCGTCATCGAGGCCACCGGTCGTCGCCTGCCCAAGGGCAAGCGAGGCGGCATCGAACTCCTGCTCGTCCACAACGTGGAACACCTCGGCAAGCAGGGCGAAGTGGTCGAGGTCAAGCGTGGCTACGCGTACAACTACCTGTTGCCCCAGGGCTTGGCGACGGTCGCGACCGACCATCACAAGCGGATGGTCGAGAAGCACCGGGCCAAACTGGAGGAAATCGCCCGCGAGCGGCTCGCGGGACTGCGGTCGCTGCTGCAGGAACTCAGCCGTGCAAGCGTCACGATCGAGGCGAACGCGAACGACGAAGGACACCTCTACGGCTCGGTCGCCGCCCCTGAGATTTCGCGATCGCTCAAGCAACTCGATCTCATGGTGGCACCCGAGCAGATCATCCTGCAGGGGCCGCTGAAGGAAGTCGGGCTCTACACCGTCAAGGTCCGTCTCGCCGCCGAGGTGGAAGGCGACTTGAAGGTCTGGGTCGTGCCGAGCAGCGGCGACTCCGGCTCAAAGTAGTCGGCTGGAGTCGTCACATCCGCCAGGTCGGCGGACGTGACCAAACTCCCTCTGTTCATTGTCGCAGGGAGGCATATTCATGGCGCCATCGAAGGGTGGTCCGTCGGCTGACCGCTCGCGCGACCGCCGGCGAGACCGGGGCCTCAGCCCGCCGACACACACTCCCGAAGGGCGTGACCGCCCGGCCAACGTGGACGCCGAGCGTGCTGTGCTCGGCAGCATCCTTCTCAAGCCGGACGTCTGCGACGACGTCGCGCTTGTGATCCGGGCCGAGGATTTCTCGGACGAGTCGCTGCAGACGCTCTACCGCCACCTCCTCGACCTGCATGACTCCGGCAAGCGAATCGACGCCACGATCGTCGTCGAGCGGTTGAAGACCCAGGGCGACTTCGAGAGGATCGGCGGGGCGGGCATGATCGCCGACGTCGTCCAAGCGGTGCCTCATGCCGCACATGCGGCACACTACGCTGCGATCGTGCGGGACAAGGCGATCCTGCGGTCCCTGATCGACGCGGGCACCGACATCCTGCGGGATGCGTACGACGCCGCGGATGAACCCCGTGAGATTCTGGCCCGCGCTGAAGCCGGCATCTTTTCGATCTTGGAGCACCGCAGTTCCACCGAAGCCAAGTCGATCCAGTCCGTGCTCGAGGACGTGATGGTGCGGATGGACGCCCGCATGAAGCACGAGCATACGATCGGCGGCGTGGAGACCGGCTTCACCGACCTCGATTCGCTCTGCGGAGGCCTGCACAACTCAGAACTGATCATCCTCGCGGCACGACCCAGCATGGGGAAGACGGCCTTCGCGATGAACATCGCTGAGCACGTGTCGATCAATCTCAAGATGCCCGCTCTGTTCGTCAGCCTCGAAATGGCGAGTCTGGAACTCGCCGACCGTCTCCTCTGTTCCGCCGCTCAGGTCAACGGCCACCGCCTCCGCAACGGTACGATCTCGCAGGAGGATCGCCGCAGGCTCGTGCAGAAGTCCTCCGAGATCGGCGCGGCACCGCTGTTCATCGACGACACCCCGAGTCGGACCCTCACCGAGATCGCAGCCGTGGCCCGACGGCTCAAGCGAAAGCAGGGTGGGCTGTCTCTGATCGTGATCGACTACCTGCAGTTGATCGAGCCCGACAACCCCCGTGACCCCCGGCAGGAACAGGTGGCCCGGATCGCGCGACGGCTGAAGGGCATGTCTCGTGAACTCGACATCCCGGTCCTCTGTCTCGCCCAGCTCAACCGTCAGGCGGAGGTTTCGCGAGACAACCGTCCCCGCCTCAACCACCTCCGCGAATCGGGGGCTATCGAGCAGGACGCCGACGTCGTGATGTTCGTGCATCGCGAGGAGTATTACCAGACGAACGACGAGGATCGGGAACGGGTCCGCGGCCAGGCGGAGATCATCATCGCCAAGCAGCGGAACGGCCCGATCGGCGACGTGAAGCTGCTCTGGCAGCACGACTTCACGCGATTCGTGAACCTGGAGCATCGCCCGTACGACGAGTTCGAGCAGTTCAACTCGACGGGATTCTGACTCCACGGCTGCCGGGCCATCGTGGCCCCGGCAGCCTGGACGCGCAGGGGCTCGCCATCCGGGCGAGCGGTTCGTTACCGGTTGCCGGCGGTGCGGTCGGTGCCCGGCACGACGTCGAGCATCGGACCATCGTCATGGCCCCGCTCCAGCCGCTCCCAGGCGAGCGCGCCCATGGCGGCATTATCCGTACAGAGGGACCGTGGGGGAATGAACACCCGCACCCGCCGTCGGCGGCCAAAGGCCTCCAGTGACTCCCGCAACAGGGAGTTGGCGGCGACGCCTCCCCCAACGACCAGTTCCCGGCAGCCCGTCTTGTCGATCGCGAGTTCGACCTTCGCCAAAATCGAGTCGATGACGGCCTGCTGAAACGAGGCGGCGAGGTCGGCGCGAGCCCGGCCCGCGGGCGGCGGCGGGTCGCCAGCTGCACCCGGTGGTCGCACGAGATACCGCAACGCGGTCTTCAAGCCGCTGAAGCTCAGGTCGAGGCGGTCGCGATCGTTCGCCAACGGCCTTGGCAGACGATGGGCCTTCGCATCGCCGCCCACGGCTGCGGCCTCGATCTCAGGCCCCCCGGGATACCCGAGCCCAAGCAGGCTGGCCGCCTTGTCGAACGCCTCCCCGGCGGCGTCGTCGATCGTGCCGCCGAGCCGCTCGGCGTCGAGTGGACCACGCACGTGAAACAGCGTTGTGTGGCCGCCGCTGGCCACGAGCCCGACGCTCGGCTGGGACAACGCGTCGGCGTGGGCGATTCGGCACGCGTAGAGGTGGGCGAGGATGTGGTCGTAGCCGACGACCGGCACCCCAAGCACAGTGGCGATCGCCTTGCCGGCCGTGAGGCCGACCAGCAGCGAGCCGACGAGCCCGGGCCGCACCGCCACGGCCACAGCCGCAATGTCGCTTCGTGAAACGCCAGCCTGCGACACAGCCTCGTCGATCACGGGAACGATCCGCTCCACATGGGCGCGAGACGCCACCTCGGGCACCACCCCCCGCCAGCGCGCGTGAAGGCGTTCCTGGGTGGCGACGACGGTCGACAGCACCGTCCTGTCCCGGGCGATCACCGCCGCGGCCGTCTCGTCGCAGGTGCTTTCAATGGCGAGCAGTGGCATGGTCGGGGAGCGCCGGGCGACGGCTGAACGACGACTGGCGGGGCGTGCCTTCCGGCCGCCGAGGCAGGCCGGAGGAGGGGAGCGAGGCCCCTCGGCCGTTCAGAAGTCGTACCACATCCCGATGCCGCAGCGGTTTTGGTTTGCCCAGACGAACTCGTACTGGGGATCGGAGCCGTAGAGGTATTCGAATCCGAGCCGGAAGAGCTTCTCGCTGCGCCACCCCCGCCAGGCCCAGCCAGCTTGAACACACACGTTGCCGCCCCAGTCGAGTTCCTGCCGCGACATGCCGTTGACGGCGAGGAATGGGGCCCCGTGGATGCCGGTCGGCCTGGCCTGGATCAGCTCGGTGCCGAACTGGAGCTCCCACGGCTCCGACCCGCCGGAGTTGAAGAAGGCGTAGCCCACCTCCCCGTAGAGCCGAAGCCAGTCGAGCAGGTAGTACGAGTTGCCCCAGACGATGCAATCGCGGACGTAGTTGATGCGTGGATACCACGGATACTTCACCATGACCTCGTCACCGAGGTGGGCGCTGTTGTGGTAGTAGGCGAGCTTGGTCTGCCAGCGGCCGATGCCGTACACGAGCGGCACGCCGAAGCGATAGTCGGCCGACCGCAGGTCACGGTCGTCCTGCGGATCGAGCCTCACGAAGGCAGCCCCCTCGATCTGCACCTCGAAGCCCTGGGGATGAAGCACCGGATCGGATCCGTATCGCAGGATCGACGCCCGCCCGCCGAGCGTGGTGTCCCAGAGCGTGCCGTTGGATGTGGATGGATCGATCGGGTCCGGGGCCGTGTCGTCGTACCAGACCGAACCGATCCGCGGCTCCTTCGGACCCGCGAGATAGCTGGTGTAAATCAGGTTGTTCGGCAGCAGGTGCCAGCCCCATGGTCGTGGCGCCCAGAGATCGTCGAAGCAGTCGGGGTAGCCGCCCGCGGGCGGGCACCCGTCGGTACAGCAGGAGTCGGGGCCGCACTGGCCGTCCAGCACGACCGGCCCGCCGCGCGTCGGCGGCAGTGGCTCGACGGCCCCGGGCCCCGAATAGAATCCGTCCTCGGGCAGGGTGAGTGGCGGAAGGGCCTCCGCCGCGGCTGCACTTTCGCCGTGAGCGCAAACCCCGATCATCGACGCCAGACCGAGCACGATGCTCGTGATGGTGGGCACGAATCCAGCCTGGCGGCATCCCCGAACGGCGGCGGTGGAGAGGTCGGGCTTCATGCAGGCAAAGGGCGGCGGGCAGGGTGAAGGACCCGGGTTGCGAACCCCGGACGCCGCGGCGACACTCTAGAAGCGTGCGCTGAGGAATCCACAGAGAGATCGGCACGCCAGACCCGTTTTCGGAAGCCGCCTTGGAAGTCCGACCCGCGGATGACCGAGGTGGGGCAAGCGGGGGAAGATCGCGAACCGACAGGTTTATCAGTCCGCCCCACTTGCCTCACTCGCGCACCTGACGCCCATGCAGCCAACTCCCCAACCCCCGGTCGTTCCCGCCGATTCCGAGATCGCAGCGGCGCTCGGACGCATTCCCAGCGGCTTGTTCATCGTCGCCTGGTGCGATGACGGAGCCGACCGCTGCATGCTCGCCAGTTGGGTCATGCAGGCCGGGTTCGCCCCACCGCAAGTCAGCGTGGCGATCGCCGAATCCCGCGACCTGCTGAGCGCGATCGACAGGGGCCTGCCATTCGTGGTGAGCGTGCTCGGCGATTCGCAGCGCGGACTGCTCGCCCGCTTCGGCAAAGCCGGCCCCGAACCCTTCGCCGGCCTGACTGTGCATCGCACTGCGTCCGGGGCCGCCGCCCTGCCCGATGCCGCAGCCTGGATGGAATGCCGCCCGACCGCGCGGGCCGCACACGGCGATCACGTCGTGGTGCTGGCTGAAGTGGTCACCGCCGGTGGCGGTGGGGGCGAGCCGGCCGTCCACGTGCGACGCAACGGTTTGCGATACTGAGCCCCGGTCCCGGCCGCTCTCGAGGAGGAAATGCGATGCCCTTCACCCCCTGCCGCTCCTTGCCGCTTTCGGCCCTCGCCTTCGCTTTTGCCGGGATGGTGACGGTCGGGTGTTCGGAGCCCCGCACTCCGCCGGTCGTCGGCAGCGAGGCCGGGCAGAAGCCCGTCGCGGCGGCGGGGTCGAAGCCGCGTCGCCTGATCTTCATCACCAATGGCGACGACCCCTTCTGGGACGCATGCCTCAGCGGCCTCAAGGAAGGGGAGAAGCGGTTCGCCTGCGAGACGGCGGGCTTGAGCGTCTCCCGCGACGTCAACAATGGCACCGCCGAGGGCCAGATCGAGAGGCTTCGGCAGTATGCCACCCAGGATGACGTCGCCGGCGTGGCGATCAGCGTGATCCAGGCGGACAATCAGTCGATTGTCGAAGAGATGCGCAAGCTTCGGGCCAAGGGCGTGAAGGTGATCACGGTCGATGGCGACGTCAATCGTGAGAGTTTTCGCGATGCCCGCACTGCCTACATCGGCACCGACAACGTGGTCGGTGGCCGAATGCTCGGCACGGCCGCCAAAGCCCTGCTCGAAGCCCGCGGCGCAACGGCGGGGGGCTACGTGCAGTTCGCCGGGTTCACGGACAACGACAACGCCCGCAGCCGTATGAACGGCGTCAGGGAAGCGATCGGTCAAGCCTACGGGGAGCGGGACCGGATGGCGGACGAGATGGACCTGCCCCGCGCCCGCGACAACGTGCGGAATGCCACCCAGAACCACAAGGATCTTGTCGCCCTCGTGGGCATCTGGGCCTACAACGCCCCGGCGATCGCCGATGTGATCACGGAAAGTGGCACCCGCGACAAGTACGTCGTCGCCACCTTCGACGCCCAGGATCTCGCGATCGGCCACATGGAGAAGGGCCGCATCGACGTGATGGTCGTCCAGAATCCCTTCGAGATGGGCGTGCAGACCGTGCGACTCCTGAAGGCGATGGTCGAAGACGACAAGAGCGTGGTCGCGGAGATGCTGCCCCGCTCCGGAGAGCCCGACGGCGACATCCACACCACGGGCCTGCGGGTCGTGGTTCCCGACGACTCGTCACCGGTGAAGGCCGGCCTCTACGATCCCGCGGTGGTCGAGTTCATGACGCTGCCCGATTTCAAAGCCTGGTTGGCGAAGTACAACCTGACGAGCTCGTGACCATGGGAGTTCCGGCTTCCATGAACGGGCGGCTACCACGCCACGAGTTGGCGCTCCTGGCCGCGATGGTCGCGGTGTTCGTGATCACGGGCTGGCTCGATCCCAACCACACCTACTTCACCAACTGGGCTGAAAGCCGCGACATCATCCTGCGGAACACCGCCCTGCTCGGCATCATCGCCCTGGGCTCGGCCGTGGTGATCATCGCCGGCGGCATCGACCTGGCGGCCGGCTCGATGGTGGCCTTCAGTGCCACCACGTGTGCCCTGGTGCTGACGCTCTGCTCGGCACCCGACGACCGCCGGCTGGTCACGGTGGGGCCGGCCGGCATCGCCGCCGCCGTCGGAGCCGCCCTGACCTCCGGGCTGCTCGTGGGCACGCTGCACACGTGGCTGATCACGTCGATCCGCCTGCCTCCCTTCGTGGCCACGCTGGCCACCCTCGTCGGCCTCCGCAGCTTCGCGCGGGCGATGTGCCTGTTCGTCACGCGGGAGCGATGGGGAAGCGAGTCCCAGCAGATCAACGTCAACACGCCCTTCTTCGTCTGGCTCAAGGAGCACAACGTCTCGATCACGACCGGCACCTTCGTCGTCCTCGCGGCGATCACCTGGCTGATCCTCTCCCGCACGGTGCTTGGCCGGCACGTCTATGCGCTCGGTGGCAACGAGCAGGCGGCACGTCTCAGTGGAATCCGCACCGAGAATGTGAAGTGGTTCGCGTACTGCTTCGGGGGGTTCACGGCCGCCCTCGCGGGCATCTTCCTGATGGCCGACAGCAGCGTCGCCCAGCCGGGCAATCTGGCCAGGGGCTATGAACTCAACGCGATCGCTGCGGCGGTCGTCGGCGGATGCAGCCTCCAAGGCGGTGCGGGCACCGTGCCTGGCACGGTCCTCGGAGCCCTCTTTCTCCGTGTCGTGATCGACGCGGTGTCCAAACTCATCAAGGCCAGCGCCGATGTCTACGAGGGGATGATCGTAGGGATCATCGTCGCACTCGCCGTCACCTTCACGCAGGTCGGCCGCTTCGCCCATGGCGGCCGCGGCCTCTTTCCTGGAGTTCGCGGGCTCGCCGCCATCCCCACGATCGCCGTCTTCGCCGGTCTCCTGGCAACGATGGCCGCCGGCAACGTGGAGTCGCTCCGCGGCCGCACGGTTCCCTTCGGAGCAGGAGTCGGCGTCGCCGTGGTCGCGGCATTGGCCGTGGCGAGGCACCTCGAGGGGCGTCGCGGGACATGACGCCGATCGTCGCGTTCCGCAGCGTGGGCAAGCGATTCCCCGGAGTGGCGGCCCTCGCCGACGTGTCGTTCGACCTGATGCCAGGCGAGTGCCACGCGATCTGCGGTGAAAACGGCGCCGGAAAGAGCACGCTCATGAAGCTGCTCTCCGGCGTGATCGCGGACTACGAAGGCGAGATTCTCGTCCGGGGCGAGCCGGTCCGGTTTCGCGACACCCGCGACGCCGAGGCCGCCGGTGTCGCGATCATCCATCAGGAACTCAACTTGGTCGAGCAACTCTCGGCCGCCGCCAACATCTTCCTCGGCCGGGAGCGACGCACGCCGCTCGGCCTGCTTGACGACGCCGGCATGCACCGCGACGCGGCCGCCCTCCTTGCCGAACTCGAATGCCCGCTGGATTCCCACACCCCGGCCGGTGCACTCCGCGTCGGCGACCAGCAGCTGCTGGAGATCGCTAAGGCGATCTCACTCCGCAGCGACATCCTGATCATGGACGAGCCGACGAGCGCCCTGACGGAAGCGGAGGTTGCCAGGCTCGATCGCGTGATCGCCCGCCTGCGGGCCCGCGGCGTCACGATTCTCGCGATCTCGCACAAGATGGACGAGGTCTTCCGGCTCGCCGACCGGATCACCGTGCTTCGCGATGGGAGGCTCGTGACCACGGTCGCCCGCGCGGCGACCACCCCCCGCCAGGTGGCGGGCTGGATGGTGGGCCGGGAGATCGCGGATCACGACTTTCATGGCCGGAGGTCGCCCGGGGCCACGGTGCTCGACGTGCGAGGCCTCACGCTGCCGTGGCCCGAACATCCCAGGGGCTACCGCCTGAAGGACGTGTCGCTTACGGTGCGGGCCGGCGAGATCGTGGGGGTCGCCGGCCTGATGGGGGCGGGGCGGACCGAACTCCTCGAGACGATCTTCGGCGCCGCGGAGCCGTCGTGGATGGGCACGATCCTGCTCGATGGACGCGAGGTGCGGTTCGCACATCCCGCCGATGCGTGCGCCGCGGGCGTCGCCATGGTCACGGAGGACCGCAAGCGACTCGGTCTGTTCCCCGAGCTCGATGTCGCGGCCAACGTCAGCCTCTGCGGCCTGCGGCAGGCGACACGGTCGGGCCTGCTCTCGCCCGGCCGCGAGGAGGCGCTCGTCGCCGCACCGCTCCGGGAGACGGGCGTCAAGACGCCGGGGCCCCACGCCCCGATCACGGGGCTCTCCGGCGGCAACCAGCAGAAGTGCATCGTCGGCCGCTGGCTTCTCGTGCAACCCCGACTCCTGCTGCTCGACGACCCCACCCGCGGCATCGACGTCGGCGCGAAGGCCGAAATTTATAACCTCATCGACCGACTCTGCCGCACCGGACTCGCCGTGATCCTGACGTCGAGCGAGCTTCCAGAACTGCTCGCCCTGGCCGACAGGATCGTCGTGCTCGCCGAGGGCCGCCTGACCGCCGACCTGACACGGGCGGAGGCGACCGAACAGCGGATCATGGAGGCGGCGACCGGCGGCTACGCACCGAGGTAGCGGGCGACGATGGCCCGGGCCCGGGCCTCCTCGCGGGTTCCCGACACGATCGCGCGGCCGTCGGCGAACACCGAGAGCTGGATCCCCTGCTCGACGTCGGCCCTCACGATCCAGCGGTTGGCCGCGACGGTCCCGACCCTGGCGAGCCGCTCCGCGACGGCGGCC
>Ga0315904_10003670_pt1 | contig 22403 bp, 15 predicted proteins | sample LakEriMetagenome_6_FD_203529 | JGI IMG/M metagenome (GOLD analysis project Ga0315904, IMG submission 203529) | Freshwater fungal communities from buoy surface, Lake Erie, Ohio, United States - Buoy 12 MA120 | ecosystem: Environmental > Aquatic > Freshwater > Lake | place: USA: Lake Erie, Ohio... | reverse complement strand
CGGAGCTGCTGGCTGCAATGTCGCGCGACAAGAAGGTCCGTGCCGGCAAGCTGCGTTTCGTCGTGCTCGAGACAATCGGCCGCGCCGTCACCCGCGACGACGTCGATCCTGAGTTGGTCGCCGCGGCCTTTGCGAGCGTGGGGGCGGAGCGTGGCTAGCTCGCGACGCTGGAGGGTTCCGCGGGGCGGGGGATCGACAGGGAGCGAATCCTTCTCCAGACTCGTGCGAGGTTGTTCCCCCATTCCTGTCGCCTGATCCCATGTCTGCCATCGACGAAGGCTTAGTCCGCGAATACTTCGAGCAAAACGGCTTCCTCGTCCGTCAGCTCCGGAAGTACCAAGTCATGTCCCGGAAGAAGACCGACGACGAAGAGATTGACCTGCTTGTCTACAACCCGCGTTGCGAGCGGGGGAGCCGCAAGCCGGACTTCTTTCTCTTCGTAAACGAGCTGCCTTACCTGCGGCGGGCGGTGATCGCGATCAAGCCGTGGCATACGGACGTGTTTTCTCCGGCGACGCTGAAGAGTTCGCCGGAAATTTTCCGCTTCCTCGAGTCGACGGTCTTGGAGCATGCAGCGAAGTGGTTTCCGGCGGAGGACCGGGAAGGGGAGGACGAGGAATTTACGAAAGTCCTGGTGATTCCCGGTCTGCCGACCGTGGAACCCTTCCGTTCGCAGAGTGTGGCGCTGCTCAAGGAGCGCGGCGTCGATGCGATCATTTCCTTTCGCGCGGTGCTGCAGGACCTGATTCAGAAGGTCGAGGCGAACCGCAACTACCGGAAGAGCGATACGCTGCAGGTGATCCGCATCCTGAAGAACTACGATCTCCTGAAGGACGCGCAGATGGACCTTGAACCCCGGCGCTGATTCGCCCGACCCTGCGCGCTCATGGCAACGGAAGTGCATGCAACGGCGATTGTGGAGTCGGGGGTAACGCTCGGGAGCGACGTGGTGCTCCGGGCGGGTGCGATCCTTCGACCGGGCACCACGCTGGGCGACCGGGTGGTGGTGCATTCGTACGCCGTGATCGGTGGCGAACCCCAGGACCTGCGCTTTGATCCCGCGACCCCGAGTGGCGTGACGGTGGGGGAGGGCACGACGATCCGCGAGTTCGTCACGATCAACCGCGCAACGCGCGCTGGCACGAGCACGACGGTTGGATCGGGCTGCTTCTTGATGGCGGGCGTGCACCTCGCGCATGACGTTCGTCTCGGCGAGGCGGTGATCTTGGCGAACAACGTGCTCCTCGCGGGCCACGTCGCGGTGGGCGACCGGACCTTCATCGGTGGCGGGGCGGCGGTGCACCAGTTTTGCCGGATCGGCGAAGGTGCGATGGTGGCGGGCCTGGCGCGCATTACCGAGGACGTGGCTCCGTTTACCATGGTGGCGGAGCGCGACGAAGTGATCGGCCTGAACCTCGTCGGTCTGAAGCGCCGCGGCGTCTCGCGGGCGGCGATCCAGCAGCTTAAGGATGCGTTCCGCCGGGTCTATTTCACGCCGGGCAACATTCGCGCGGTGGCGGCGCAGGCGCTGGCCGAACTCGCGGCCGGAGAGCCCGAGGTGCGGCGCTTCCTTGAGTTCTTCGCCGGCGGCAAGCGCGGATTCGTTCGCCCTCGGCGCGAGGTGGCCCTGGATGCGGACCCGACCTGAGGGCGCGCGAACGATTCACCTCTGCGTCCGCGATTCGACACCATGAAACCGCTCGCGCTCACCTGCGGGGATCCGGCCGGGATTGGGCCCGAGGTGGCGGAGGCTTGGCTGCGGACCGCGGGTGAGGACGCGCACGGCGTCGTCGTGATCGGCCCAGCGCGCTGGGTGGCGGCATTACCCCTGCCGCCGGAGCGGCGGATCGCCGTCGGTGAGCCCGCGTACGCGGCGCAGCCGGGCCGTCCGGATCCCGAGGGAGCGCGCTTGGCGTGGGCGGCGATGGAGCGGGCCGCGGCGGGTTGCCTGGCGGGCGAGTTTTCCGGCGTGGTGACGGGCCCGGTGGCGAAGGCCGAGCTGGCGCGCGTCGGATTCTCTCATGCCGGACAGACGGAGTTCTTCGCCTCGCGCTGGCCCGGAGATCCCACCATGGCCTTCTGTGGCGGTCGCCTCCGCGTGGCTCTTTTGACGTGGCACATCCCCTTGAGCCAAGTCGCTTCCCACCTCACGCCTCGCGAGTTGGAGCGCACGGTGGTGGCGGCGGCGGAACTGGCGCGTGCGGATGGTGTATTTGAACCACGGATCGCGGTGTGTGGCCTCAATCCGCACGCCGGCGAGGAAGGGTTGCTCGGCACGGAAGAGCGGGAGCGAATCGATCCGGTGCTCGACCGCCTGCGCCCGCGCTTTCCCGGCCTGTCGCGGTGCGTGCCGGGGGACACCGCCTTCGGCCGGGCGCTGCGGGGCGAGTTCGACGTCGTGGTGGCGCTGTATCACGACCAAGGCCTGGCCCCGCTGAAGACGTTGGAGTTCGATGAGGCGGTGAACGTGACGCTTGGGCTCGCCCATGTCCGGACCAGCCCGGACCACGGAACTGCGTTCGGCATCGCCGGCCTTGGGAAGGCGAACCCCCGGAGTTTCGCGCAGGCCGTGGCGGTCGCGCGGCGCTTGATCGCCCGTCGGCCGACAACCTGCTGATCGCGGCGGGGCGTCGCCGGCAGGCGCGTCTGGCCTCGGGTAGGCTCCCCGCCCTCCCTTCAGCGGTTGCGCGGCTGCTCTGGTTGCATAGGGTGGAAGTCAGCGTGTGCAACCTCAGATCCTTTTCCCGCCTGACGACACGCAACTTTCGGCGGCCGGTCGTGTTTTAATTCTCACCCCCCTATGAAACGATTCCCTTGGCTTCGAACGCTCTCGGCTCTCTTGGCGCTGGTTTGTGTGGTCGGTACGGTCTCCCTGCGCGCAGCGGCGGAAAAACCCCGGATCACCTCCCAGGATCAACTTCCCCGCTACAGCTATCCCTTCACCGGCAAGGTGACGGCGGTGCTGACAAGTGATGAGGCATATGCGCCGCTGGCGGAGGCGGTCCGGGCGGACCTGGAGAAACTACTTTCGACCTACGACATTGCTGACCGCGCGACGCTGCGGGAGGTGATTGGCACGCTCCTCAGCCTCGACGTGCACGCGGGGCGCTACGACGCCGCGCTGAAGCGCATTGCCGAGCTCCGCGAGCTGGAGGAGAAGCCGGCGGCGAAGCTGATGACGGGTCTGCTGGCGGAGACCTACATCGCAACCCGGCGCTCGGGCGAACACGCCTCCGAAGCGGCATTCCGGTCGTCCTTCCAGCAGGCGTACGCCCGCCGCCTTGCGACCCTGCCGTGGGACGTGGTGGCCGACGCCGTGCGCTCGACCAAGGGTAGCGCGGAGATCGCGACCGAGGCGTTGGTGCTCGGCTCGATCGAAAGCGCGACGCAGCCCGGCGTCGACAAGACCGGAACCGTGAGCGGCAGTGTGGCGTGGACGCTTGTATCGCAGCGGACCGGGCTGGTGCATTATCTTCCTTTGAAAGCGGAGCGGGTGGCTGCACTGGGAGCGTACATTGCTGCGAATGCACGGGTGAAGGCGGACATTTGGGCGGCCCGCGAGGCGAGTCTCGGCGCCGGCGGGACCGCGCTCTCCCCGGTGGTGGTAGCCGTGTGGGATTCCGGAGTCGATATGGCACCCTTTGCTCAGCAGCGCTGGGTGAATGCGGCGGAAGTGGCGGGCAACGGCGCGGACGACGACCGCAACGGGTTTGTGGACGACGTGCACGGCATCGCCTTCGACCTCGATTCGAAGCGGGTCCCGGACATCCTGATGCCGTTGGATGCGGCGCAGCGAGAAGCGTATCCGTCAATGCGCGACAAGACCAAGGGCATCCTTGACCTTCAGGCCAGCATTGACTCGCCGGAGAGTAAGGCCCTCAAGCAGCAACTTGCCGGGCTCAAGCGCGAGCAGACGCAGCCCTTCCTTGAGTCACTCAACTTCTTTGGTAACTTTACCCACGGTACGCATGTGGCGGGGATCGCTGCAGCGGGCAACCCGGCGATCCGCCTGATGGCGGCGCGCATCACCTTCGATCACCGCACGATCCCGGATCTGCCGACGCGCGAGCGGGCGGAGCGGGAAGCGCAGGCGGCTCGGGACACGATTGCGTACTTCCGGCAGCACGGCGTGCGCGTGGTGAACATGAGCTGGGGTGGATCGCCGCGCGACATTGAGGGGGCCTTTGAAGCGAACGGTGCGGGCGGTACGCCTGAGCAACGACGGCAGACGGCCCGGGAGTATTTCCAAATCTTCCGGAAGGCTATGACTGAGGCGATGGCATCGGCACCGGAGATCCTCTTCGTGGCCGCGGCGGGCAACAGTGACAACGACGCGGCGTTCGCCGAGTTCGTACCCTCGGGGATCGACTTGCCGAACGTGCTCACCGTCGGCGCGGTCGATCAGGCGGGCGAAGAGACCTCGTTCACCAGCTTCGGTCCGAACGTCGACGTCTTTGCCAATGGCTTTGAAGTGGAAAGCTACCTTCCCGGTGGCGAGCGCATGAAGTACTCCGGCACCTCGATGGCAGCGCCGAACGTGGCGAACCTCGCGGCGAAGCTGCTGGCCCTGCAGCCTAGCCTGACCACGGATCAGCTCGTGTCCCTCATCAAGCTCGGTGCCGGCACCCTGCCGGGCGGCCGCGTCCGCCTCATCCATCCGCAGCGCAGCGTGGAACTCCTTGCAGTGCTGCAGCGCGGGTGAGGGGTATCCAGCTCAGCGCACTACGTGAAGCGTGGCCGGGCATCAGGCCCCGCTTCACGGGGTCGTCAGCGACCGGTGGATGAATCGGCTGCCGACACCGGCACGCCGGCTCGCCGCAGGAGTTCAGCGAGTCCCTGCTGACCTTGGGGCAGTTTCCAGGGAAATGCGCCGATGAACCGCCCGTCCCCGTCAATCACGATGGAAAACGGTGTTGGAGCCCCGAACTGGAAGATGCGATTGATTACGCCGTTCCGGGCTTCGCTGATCGGCACGGGATCGAAAGCCACGCCGAATCGATGGGCCCGTGATTCATGGAGCGACTGCCATGCTTTGAATGAAGATTCCTGGTCCCGCGTGATGATCGCCAACACCCGCACGTGCTCGGCACCGTAAGTTGCGAGGATGCCGTTGAGGTAGTCGTCTGGAATCATCTCGGCGGTACTGAAGAAAACCACGAGCGGGCGGCCACGATAGTCGGAGAGCCGACGGTTGGTGCCGTCGACGGCCCGGAAATCCACGTCGGCGACGAGGTCGCCGGTCGCCACCTTGCCGACCTTTTCGGTGAACGGAGGCGCGGTGCGTCGAGCGGTGGCCGGTTGAAGCGCGGTACCGGATCCCTCCGCGGGTGGGGTGAGGGTCATCGTCCTCCTCTCGCCCGACGTAGTTCGTCCGTTGCCGTGGTGGTCCGGTTGCGCGAGTGGGGCCGGCTCGACCTTCACGCCTGCGGCGGCAAGCGCTCGTTCGAGCGAGCGGTCGCCCGGGCGATACCCCGTCGTGCTCCCTGCGACACGTCCCTCGCGATCGATGACGATTTGGGTAGGGATGGCAGGGATGCCGTACAGCGCCCACGAAGCCCGCTGGTCATGCTGAGGCGTGCCCTGTTCGTGGGGGTCGAAGGTGAAGCGTAGCGCGGGGTAGTCTCGCGCCCGCAATTGGGTCCAGTCCTCGAATCGCTTGCGCCGATCGCCCGTACACACGGCCAAAACGACCACATCCTGGTCCGCGTAGCGTCGCGCCACCTCCTGGGTGTGAGGCATCGACGCGATGCAGGGACCGCACCACGTGGCCCAGAAATCGAGGATGAGCACCTTGCCGCGAAAGTCGGAGATGCGAACGGGTGCGCCGCTCCGATCGTAGGAAACGAAGTCAGGCGCGGGCGCGCCGACCGCCGGCGGAGGGACGGGTGGAGTGTCTCGCGCATCGATCCGTGCGGGCTCGGTCGTCGGGGAGGAGTCTGGGTTGATGACGGTGCGCTGGTTCCCAGGAGGTGCGTCTTCGATCTGGAGCAGACGCCGGATTTCGGCCTCCAGCTTCGGCCCCCGCGCGTCGGTGGAGGCGATTCGCCCTGACTGATCGATCAAGAACATCGCCGGGATCGCACGGACCCCGAACTTCACGGCGTACTCGTTCTTCCATCCTTGACCGTCGAAGTGCTGGGGCCACGGCAGGTCGTGCTCGCGAATGTACTCAACGAGCGCGGAGCGATCCTTTTCGCTATCGAGCGAAATGGCGACGACCTCAAATCCGCGCGAGTGATAGGTCCGGTAGGCGGCGAGAATGTTCGGTAGCTCCGCCTTGCAAGGGCCACACCACGTTGCCCAAAAATCGAGGAGGACAACCTTGCCGCGCCATTGCCTGAGGTCGACCTCGCGTCCATCCAGCGCAGTAAACTTCAGATCAATCGACTGCACCTTCGCCGTCTCGACGTTGGCCTTTCCGGTGGCCCACGCCGAGACCGCGGGGAGAGGGCTGAGCGAGGCGCGGCGCAACATTTCGGCCCAGCCCTCGGGATCGACGGACGGGGCGAAACGAGAGACCAGTTCGAGCGCGCGGGTGATTTGAACCCCATCACTCACGCGTTGTAGCATCGCGGTGAGCAACGGGCGGCAGCGGGTCCAGCGCTCCGCAGCGGTCTGGCCGCGGCGGAGCGTCGTGCGGTAAACGGCGTTCGCGTAGGCCTCGGCTAGAACCTTCTCGGACGCGTCTGGCGCGGCGAACAACTGGACCTCAAGTGCGTCGAGCTGCGTCTCCCATGCGATGCGGGCTGCTTCGTCGCGGACGATGAGGGATTGAATCCGAGCCGAGTCACGTGCCGCCACGGCCTCGTCGTAGCCGGGCTTGAGCTCAACGATGAAGGTCCGCATCGCCTTCAGGGCGATTAAGGCCGCTTCCCACCGCAGCGGTTCGGTGCTGGAGGCCGCGTACAGCGCCATCGCCTCCTCCGCGACGGTGCGAGCGTGAGCCTCGCGGCGGCGCGCGCCCTCCGAAGCTGTTGACGGTGCGCCGGGAGCGCTTCGCAGGTTGGCGCGCTCGCGGAGACGAGAGAGCTCGTCGGCGAAGGCGGCGTGCGCGGAACCCACGCCGAGGGACCCCGTGATTAAGAACAGGCAGAAGAGTCTCATGGCTTGGGGAGGAAGAAATCCGAGAGACCGCCGAGTGATGCTTGTCTTCCGGAGCGAAGCAAGGAGCAGCGCGTATGCCTCAGAACGTGCGCCGCAAGGACAACGCGTAGCGTCGCATGCGAGAGTCCAGCACCGTGTTGTCGGGGAAGAACAGGTCGTCGAAGGGCGGACGCGTATCGAGCACGTTGTAGAGTGTGACGCTGAGCTTACTGTCGCCGATGAGGTGCCGGACCCACGAGGCGTCGAGGGAGCGCACCAAGGCGGACTTGGCGAAATCGTAGCTCACCTGCACATCCCAGCGGAGGGCCGACGGTGTGGCGGAGCGATCGATGTTGGACCGATTCGCCGCGCGGTACGTGGCGAGCACGCCGCTGCCGAAGGCACCCCGGGTGTAGAACACGTTTCCGTTGACCTGGACGGGGAGGCTGTCGGTGGTGACGGAAGGTGAGGGCAGTCCGCCTGGGGTGGGGATGAAGGTGTTCTTTGTGTACTTCGTGCCGCTGACTCCGGCTTGGACGTCGCCGACGCTGGTGCGGACGTCGTAGCGCATGCCGACGTCGAAGCCGGTGGTCTGGCTGAAGGCGACGTTGATTGGCCGGAGGTCGGCGGCGGTGACGGGCCCCGCCCATCCTGCAGGGTCGGTCGGCAGATTGGGACCGCGGGTGATCCGCTCGGGATAGAGCAGCGCCATCTGGTTAAACAGGAGCGTGCCCACGCGATCGTTGTAGACGTTGTCGAACCAATCGAACGAGAGGGAGAGACCCTTCAAGGGCGGCACTTCCGCCACTACGCCGAACGTGGAATTCTCCGACGTTTCGGAGCGAAGATCCGACTTGCCACCGCGGGTGATCGGATAGATCGCGTTCACGGTGTTTCCGCGCTGCGGATCGAGGTTGGCGGCGGAAGCGATGGTGTTGCTGTTGGTCACCGTGTTGGGCTGCGTGCGCTGCTGCAGCGTCGGCACTTTAAAACCTTCGCCGTAGCTGCCCCGAAACAGGAGCCACGTTGCGGGACGCCATGCGAGGCCGGCGCGTGGATTCCGCGACGTTGAACCCGTGCCGTAGTCCTCCTGACGGAAAGAGCCCGATACGTTGAGCTGCTCCAGCAGCGGACGTCGGTGGCTGCGGCCGAAGACGGGGACGTTCACTTCAGCGAAGAACGCGGTGACGTTGATCCGTCCCTCCTGCGCGGTGGCGGTATCGGACGCGACGCGGATCGGGAAGTCGACATACTCCTCGCGCTTCTCGACTCCGAGCGCGGTGGCGATCGGACCGGCCGCGAGGTCGTACACCGGCCCGTCCACTTGCAGCCCGTAGCTCCATGTTTGCGCCTTCTCCTCATCGCGCGCGAGGGTGGTGAGTGCTTCGATGACGCCCGGAGCGTTCGGGTTGGCCACCCGAGAGCTGTCGTAGAAGAGATTCGGGCGTTGGCCGGCGTTGATCGCGCTGGTCAGCAGGGCGCTGGTGATGGACGGGCCGGCATCGCCATCGCTGGAGAGGTGGCTATCGGCTCGGCTGATCGAGAGATCGTAGCGCCAATCCTTGGGCAGCCGCCCGGTGGCGCCTAGGGAGAAGGCGGACGTGTCGTTTTCCGCGATGCGCTCGGGCTGCAGGTCATAAAAGACCTTGTTGAGTGTCACCGGGATGCTGAAGGGGTTCCCGGGATAGCCGACGGGAATGCTGAGGTTGGTCGCAAGAATCGGGCTGCTCCGTTGAAGATTACGATTCTGGGCGATCCGGGCCGAGGCGTAGAGCTCGAGCGCGTCGTTGACGCGGTAGTCCAGCTTGGTGAGAAACGAAGAGCGCCGGTACGAGGCCGCATACTGCGAGTAGAGGCCGGCGTCGAACGGATCGGCGATTGGCCCGGCGGCGGCGTACTCAGCCACGCTGATCGCGGCACCCGTGGTACCCGAGGGCACGGCGACCTGCGTGCCGGTGAGGCCCGGGATGGGTACCGTACCCGAGCGGCTGATGCGGCCGGCGCCGCCGGGCAGGGAGGCGTTTCGGTAGTCGGCGCCGCCGAGGCTACGGCGGTCGTAACTCGCGAGGAATCCGCGGTCGCGTAGCATCAGCTCGTTCGAATCCTCGAACGAGGCGGTCACGAGGCCCCGGAGTTGGCCGACCGAGAAGCCGTGTGACACGCTGAGCGTGCGGACGGCCACGTCGGTATCGAAGGTGTTTTCGTAGCCCACGCGAACCTCGGTACCTGAGTAGCGCTTCTTGAGGATGACATTGATGACACCGCCCATCGCATCGGCGCCGTAGAGGGAGCTTGCGCCATCGAGCAGCACCTCGATCCGCTCCACGGCGGCCAAGGGAATGCCGTTGAGGTCGAAGCCGTCGCCGCTGCGCGACTGGTTGTTCTTGGGGGCGCGCTTTCCGTCGATGAGAAGCAGCGTCGCTCCAGCCGGTGCGCCGCGAATCGTGGCCGTCACCAGGCCGGCCGTGCCCGTGATTTGCGTGGTGCCCGGACTGTAGGTGAAGGCTCCGGTTTGGACGTTCAGAAGCGCGTTGCGTTGATTCTGTGTCTGGCCTTGGCCGAGGGTGAAGGAGGAAACCTGGGGGATGTAGCGCAGGAGGTCACCGATGCTCTGCGCGCCGGTCCGTTCGATCTGCGCGGCATCGAGGGTCAGCATGGGCTGGGCAGCCGCCCCTTCGAGCAGTCCGCGGATGCGGCTGCCCGTCACGTTGTATTCCTCCAGTTGGACGACGGCATCCGGACTCTGCGGGGTGCTGGCCTGATTGGCCTCGGCCGCCACCGGTTCAACGGGGCGGCTTGGGGCGTTTTTTTCGGACCGACTGACGCTCAGGGCGCCCGACTTCGCATCTTGCACCAGGACCAGCTCGGTCCCGGCCAGCATCCGGTTCAGTGCCGCTTGGGGGGTGAGGTTTCCCTTTACGGCGGCGGTCTTCACGCCGCGCACATGGGTGGCGGGAAAGACGATTTCCAGTCCGCCCTGACGTGCGGCCTGCTTAAGTGTCACTGCGGCGTCGCCGGCCGGAACGTCAAAACGCCGGGTCGGCTCAGCAGCCGCGAGCACGGTGACGAGGCAGAGGAAGGCCGCGCCCAATTGAAGGGCTCGGGAGCCGTTGGGAAAAAAGGAGTGCTTGGTCATGCGGAGTTCACCTCCCATGACGGATCAAGGTGACCTTTCCGCTAAGAAAATCGCGGGGATTGGCCTTCGTCGCGGCCCGGGGCAGCGGGGCAGAACGTTGGTCCGGGAGGCGAGCCCGCGAGGGATCGACGATCGCTCAGCGATGGGCGTGCAGCAGGATGATGCCTTCTCGACGCTCGGCGCGAATGCCGGCGGTGGCCTCAAGCAGGCGTACGAACCCATCGACATTGTCTGACCGAACCGAGGCGATGATGGGCAGCATGGCGAGCCGTGGATCGGCGATGACCATCTGCATTCGATTCCGGGCGTTGAAGTCGCGCACCACCTCGCTGAGGGGAGTCGAATTGAAGTCGAACAGCCGCGGCTGCCAGGCCAGCTCGCGGGCGATCTCGTCACCGGACACCGCGGCGACGCGCGGCGGGGCCACGGTGGCGGTGATCGAAACAAAGGCTCGCTCGCCGGCTGTCACGTAGCGGGGCGGCTCGGCGGGTGGACTATCGGTAGGGTCCTCGGATGGGGGAGCGAGAGCGGCCAGCTGCACTTTCCCCTCCGTCACGAGCACCTCCACCGCGGCACGGCCGACCCTCACGTTGAAGGCGGTGCCGACCGCGCGGACATCGACGCCGTTGGCGTGGACAATGAACGGACGACGGGGATCCTTCGCGACCGTGAAGAACGCCTCTCCCCGTACCAAGTCGACGCGGCGCTCGGAAGCCGAGAAGCGGACGATGAACTCGCTGTTTTCGCGAACGTCGAGGGTGGAGCCGTCCTCGAGGAGGTGGGAGTGGCCCGTCACCGCCCCGGTCTGTCTCATTTCTGGAACGGTCGCGGTGGACGGCGCACGAGCGGGATTGAAGAAAAACAGGATGACCACGCCGGCGGCGGTCGCGAGAGGGGCGGCCCAGATCAACCAGCGGAGCCGCGGCGCGGGGCGGTGGCGGGCGAGTAGATCCGGATTTGGCTCGCTGGAGTGCTCGGGCCGCCACTGGGCGAGCCGGTCGAACTCGGACCACGTGCGCTGGTGGCGAGCGAGCCACTCGCCGTGGCGGGGGTCGGCGGCGAGCCATTGGAGGAATTCGTCCTGTTCGTGCGCTTGAAGGCCTCGGTCGCGACGCGCCAGCCATGCCGCCGCCTCTCGATCGATGCGCGCGATATCGTCGTCGCACTTTGACGGATCAGATTTGGAGTGATGGCTCACGAGCTCCTCCCCTCGCGGCGGTACCGCTCCATGAAGTGAGTGCAGCGTTGGATGCCGATCGTGAGCTGCGCCGAAACGGTGTGCTCGGAAATCCCCAGCTTGGCGGCGATCGCGGCGTGCGATAGACCATAGACCTTGCGCAGGGTGAAGACCTGGCGGCAGCGGTCGGGTAGGGACTGGATGGCTTCGGTCAAGAGTTCGAGCTCCTGGTTTCGTGCGACGGTTTCGGTCACATCGTCGGCGTCGTACAGGACGTCCCAGCTCTCTGTTTCCACTAAGGGAGTCTTACGCACCGCTTGTCCGTGGCGCAGTCGGTCGAGAGCGAGGTTTCTCGCGGTCGCAAAGAAAAATGCCTTGGGGGCCGACAACGGAGAGCGCTGGTGGGCGCGGATGACGCGAAGGAACGCTTCTTGCACGATATCATCCACCTCGATCCCGATCGGGAATCGGCTCTTCAGCCACGCGCGGACGAGGGGCTCGTGCGGCAGCACGTGCTCCGTGAACCAGCGGTCCTTGTCGGCGTCGGGGGGCAAAGCGGGGAGGGGGCTTAGCGGACTCGGTTGAGTCCTACACGATTTGGCGGCCTAAGTGCACTCCGCAAATCGTGGCTTTAGGAGGTGCGAGGGATTCCTCGGGGCTTGCGCCCGGACCTGACGTCCGTTCCTTCAACGTATGGTGATGGATCCCGCCTCTCCTGCCTCTCCCGCTGTTGGCCTCTCGTCCGAGGCGCCACTGCCGGAAGGCGTGCGCGCGGGCAATGAGACCCTCGTGCGCCTCACCGAGTCGGCCGGCCGCAAGGTCGACGCCTTGATTGCGCGGGAACAGAAAGGTGCCTGGCTGCGGATTGCGATCAGCGGGGGCGGCTGCAATGGCTTGAGCTACCGTCTCCGTTTTGTGCCGGAGACCAAGCGCGGTGACATCTTGGTCCGCACCGCCGGAGTCTCCGTCCTCGTCGACCCGAAGACCGCGCTGTACCTTCGGGGCACCGTCCTCGACTACTCCCACCAGCTGGTGGGTGGAGGGTTCAAGTTCGCCAATCCCAACGCTAAAGCCAGCTGTTCCTGCGGCGAAAGTTTCAGCGTCTGACGCCGCTGTGCCATCGCCCCGGGTCGGGCGGGGCCTTTCGGCCAATCGGCTGAAATAGAGTTGTCATCCGGGCGTACTCGACCGAGATTTCACCCGACCCAACACTTCGAACCTCCTCCTTGATGGCCTTATCCTCCCCCTCGGGCGGCAACCGCTCTGGTTACCAGCAACGTCGCAACAACGACCCCTTCGCCAGCATTCGTCGCAACCTGCGGATCAAGGTCCCGCAGATTCGCGTGATCTCCCCTGAGGGAACGCAGCTCGGGATCATGCAGACCGACAAGGCGTTTCAACTCGCCCAGCAGTTCAACCTCGATCTCGTCGAGGTCGCCCCGAACGCGGTGCCGCCGGTGTGCCGCATCATGGATTTCGGCAAGTACGTCTACGAGGAGCAGAAGAAGGCGAGTCACGTAAAGGCGACCGCAAGCAAGCTGAAGGAAATCGAATTCTCCGCTCGTATCGCCGAGAATGACTTTCACACGAAGATCCGCCACGCCGAGGAATTCCTCGACAAGGGCAACAAGGTAAAGCTGCGCCTCAAGTTCCGCGGCCGCGAAATGGCGCACACGGAAATCGGTTTTAAGGTGATCTCCGACGCGCTCGCTGAGCTCAACGGCATGGGCCATCCCGACAGCGAGCCGAAACTCCTCGGCAAGCAGATCAACGTGATGCTCACCCCGAATCCGCCGAATAAGCGGAAGCGCAAGTACACCATTCGTCCGGACGAGGAGCCCATCGATGACACGGGCTCCGGCTCGGATGATGAGGAATAAGCCGGTGCGGGCGCGCGCGAAGCCGTCGCCCTGCGGCGGAGGGCGCCGCCTCACGGTTCGGTCCCCTGGCAACCGCCGGATCGTTTCCGTCGCCTGCCTCCGCGCCGCCCTACTGCTGGGGGTCTGGCTCGTCTCCGCATCCGTCACCTTCGCGCAGACGGGATCGTCTCCGTCCCGACCTTCCCCCGGTAAGTCGGCTTCGCCCACTCCAGCTTCGGCGACGGTCCGGACGTTTCTCGGCGCCCAGTACCTGGAGGCCGTGCCGTGGGCGACGCGTCAGGGTCTCAAGGTGGCCTGGCTCGAGCGGGGGCGTCGACTGCAGTTATTCAACGAGACCACGCGGATCGTCATCGAGGCCGACCGGCGCGAGGTCGACATCAATGGTCTCCGGATCTTCCTCGGCGAGCCCATCGTGGAATCGGGCGGCAAGCTCTGGCTCGGGACCATCGATGCCGCAACGCTCCTCGGGGCCATCGTCCGCCCCGCTTCGATTCCCGGCCCCGCACCCGCACTTCGCGTGATCTGCATCGATGCCGGGCATGGCGGCAATGACACCGGCACGCAGAACCGTCGCCTGAAGCTCGATGAGAAGGCCATGACCCTCGACGTCGCCCAGCGGGTCCGGCGCAGCCTCGAAGCCAAGGGTTACCGCGTGGTCATGACGCGCTCGGACGATCGGTTCATCGAATTGGAGGATCGCGCGGCGTTCGCCAATCGCTCCAAGGCGGATCTGTTCGTCTCGATCCACTTCAATGCCTTTCCCCAGCCGGGCGTGACCGGCACCGAAACGTACATCCTCACGCGGCGCGGCCAACGTTCGACCGGCGGAGCCCGCCGCGAGCCGTCCGACCAGGTCGGGTTGCCCGGCCACCGCGCCGATCCTTGGAACGCCGTCCTCGGTCACGCCATCCACCGCCACTTGGTGGGCCGGCTCAAAACCGAGGATCGCGGACTGAAGTTTGCCCGTTTCAAGGTGCTGACGCTGCTCAACTGCCCGGGCGTGCTGGTGGAGTCAGGCTACCTTTCCAACGAGGCCGAGGCTCGCCGCATCGCGACCCCTGCCTACCGGGCCGAGATCGCAGCCGGGATCGTCGCCGGGATCGAGTCGTACGCCGCCCAACTCCGGCGTCCGGCGCGCTGAGTCGCACGCGGCGCCAGAGCTCGGTTCCCGGTGTTTCGGAGCCCCGTCGTCGAACCGTTACGACCGGCCGCTTGACACCTCCGGCGGCGACCTTTACCGGAAAGACCCGAAATGGACGCCGTGCTTGACCAGCCCGTGCTCGTGCTCAACCGCCTCTGGCAGGCGGTGAACGTCATCGCCGCCCGCCGCGCCTTCGCCCTCCTCGCCCGCAGTCACGCGAGTGTGGTCCACCACCACCAGGACGACTTCCGGGTCTTCTCCCTGATGGACTGGATGGACTTCTCGCAGAGCAACCCGCCGATCGCCGAGATGGACATCGTCCGGACCCCGCGGACCACGATCCGTCTGCCGCGAGTGATTCTGCTGACTTACTTCGACCGGCTGCCCGCGAAGGAACTGAAGCTGACGCGCAACAACGTCTTCGAACGCGACGGCAATCACTGCCAGTACTGTGGTCGGACCTTCCCGCGCGAGGAACTCAACTTGGATCACGTCATTCCGCGTGATCACGGTGGCAAGACGACGTGGGAGAACATCGTCTGCTCGTGCATCCGCTGTAATTCCCGGAAGGCAAACCGGCTGCCGCATGAAGCGAACATGCGCCTGATCCGCAAACCGGTGCGCCCGAAGTGGCGGCCGGTGATTTCACTCGTGCTCGGGAACCAGGATCGCGAGCGCTGGAAGGACTTCCTCGACCTCGCGTATTGGAACGTCGAGCTGGACGAGTGATGAGCGGCCCGGGCGATTCGTCCGCGGTTGCCTACGGTTTGATCCGCGACTCCGCCTCGGCGAGCGCCCGCTGCACGTCCGGATGGTCGCGCACCTTGTCGAACCATGGATCGAGACGGAAGAGGGGCGTACTCAACAGCAAGACCTTGCCGAGACAGTCGCGCAGGTGCAGCCCCGCCTTGGCGCCATCGCCTCGGGCAGCGGCGTAGTCCGCAAGAGCGCGGGACCGAGAGAGGGTAGGTTCTTCGCGCCACGCCGCCTCAAGCGGCTTCATCAGCGCATCGGCCTCGTCGCCGCGCCCGAGCCAGGCCAGGGTCATGGCCAGTTCTGAAGTGAGCAGGACGTCGTTCGGAGCGGAGCGAAGCCGGTCGCGGAGGAGGCTCTCAGCGCGCTGCCACTCGAGCCGGGCGAGGTTCTCCTTACCCGCAGCCTGACGCGCGAGGGCGAGGCTCCAAGCCTTGGGGCGGCGGTGCACGATCCGGTCCTCAAAGTAGTTTCGGGCGGTGAGCGCGGCGGCGGCATTGGCCCGGCTGACGTCGCGCTCCAGCGTCGCGAGCCAGAGCGCGACAAAGACGGCCCGATCCTCGGTGCGCTCGGCGAGAGGGAGTTTGTCCATCTCCGTGAAAATCTTCCGGGCGGCCTTGAGATCGCCGGTGGCGCCCACGGTGACGAGGGCTTTGTAGATCAAAATATTGCCGAGGGGTTGGGCCGCGAAGCCGGCGTCCAGATGAGCGAGGGCGCGCTTCACGCGGGCCGGATCGTCGATCCCGCGCACGGGGCTCACTTCGTTCTGGGCTAGATTGTAGTGGATCAGGGGATCGTCCGGAAAGCGCTTGAGTGCGGCCTCCAGCACGATCTTCTCCTCGTCGTTATCTCCGAGTTGGACCAAGGCCCCGGCATAGGCGCGGGGCATCCGGTTGTCGTCCGGCGCGGCGGCGTAGGCGCGGCGAAACAGTTCGGCGGCCTGCTCCGTCGACCCTTGGCGGCCGAGCACATAGCCAAGGCTCCAGAGCGCCTCAGGGTGCTCGGGAGCGAGGCCGAGTGCCTTGGACGCCGCCTCTTGCGTCGCCATCAACCTTGCCTCGGACACATCCCATGACCGCTGAATCATCGTGCCACCGGCGCCGGCGAGCGCGCCCCAGGCGTCGGCGAGGCCGGGATCGAGCTGGGTGGCGCGGCGGGCGAGCTCCTCGGCGGTGGCGAGGTCCTGCCGGGTGTAGGCGAAGCGGGTGTAAAGCGACTTCGCGCGCGCGGCCAACTGGGCGGCTTCCGAAAGCGGCGCGGCGGCGGGCGGCGGAGACGCGGCGGCGGCCGCCGCCGGGCTGGCGGACGGTTCGGCGAGGAGGGCCTGAATGACCGGATCCTCGCGAAACGCCGCCATGCGGGGATCGATACCGAGGCGGCTGCGGAGGGTGGCCCGCCCCTCGGGCCGCGTGGCCGTGGCCTCGCGGATGAGCGCGAGCGCCGTGTCTCGTTCACCGAAGAGCAGGTTCGCGGCGGTGGGGCCGAACCACCACGTGGTCACAGGCGCAATCACCCATGGTCGGGCCAACGATTCGTTGTAGACTCGCAGGGCCGTTCGCGCCTCGTCCCTGCGGCCTAGGCCCCAGAGAGTCCATGCCTCAATCAGGTAGGTCGCCACGTCGTTGCCAGACTCCGTGCGTGCACGGCGGATCTGATCGAGGGCGAGTTCGAACTGCAGTCGCGCGAGCTCCTTTTTTCCCGCCCGTTCGAGGAGCGTACCCGCGAGGAGGGCTTTCGGTCCGCGGTAGTCGAAGTCCGCCATCCACGGTTCGGTGATGCTGTCGAGCGCCGCGAGTCCCTCCTCGGTGCGGCCGGAGAAGGCGGCGTAGATGAAGTACGAGTACACCGTGCGCTCGATCCCTCGCACGCGTGCGGGGACTTGGTCCAGCGCGGCCTTCATGCCCGGTAGATCGCCGTGGAGGCCGAAGCGCGCACGCGCGCGCCAGACCAGGGCGTTGGCCACGGGTGCGAGGGCGAGGACTTCCTCGTTGACCCTCTCGAAGTCCGCCCAGCGACCGACGTCGCGGTAGAGGCGTGAGAGGTCGTAGCGCACGAGCGGATCGCGCGGGAAGCGCTGCACGGTCTGTTCGGCCGCCTCGATGGCCTGACGCACGCCCGGGTTCTGGTCGAGCGGCGTCAGCTCAGTGCCCACCGGACCGCCCGGCAGGTTGAGGGTAAACAGGCAGTTGTTGCGGATCCGGTGGAAGCGTGGCTCGTCGGGCCAGAGGTCGACGGCGCGTTGCGCGAGGTCAAGCGCGCGCGGCCGTTCGACCCCGCGGGTGAACAGATAAATGGCGAGGGCGACGTGGGCTTCGGGCTCGTCGGGCGAGAGCTGCAGGGCCCGCTCCGCGGCGGCCTTGGCCTTCTGGAAACGCTCCTGGCTGCGGTCCCACCCGCGCAGCAGCCACTGGCTGTGGACCCGCGCCATGACGGTCAGACACTCCGGATCCGTCGGCTCCTTTTCGACCGCCTGGCGGGCGATTTCCTCCGCGAGGCGAAAATCCTCGGGAATCGCATTCAGGCCATCGAGGAGGGTGGTCGCCCGCTTGAGCTCGGGCCGGCGCGGCCAGTCGCGGGTGGCGGCGGGCGCCGAAGCGGCGGCCGAGTGCTGCCTGGGACTGGCCGCCGGGTCCGTTCCCGGCGCGGAAGCCGCGGCGACCACGGTCGGGGAGCCCGGATCCGCGGTCGGCGACAAAAGCGTTCCTTTCCGGGTCAGGACGAAAGCGGCGACCGTGGCGGCGAGGGCCGTCGCTCCGATGGCGATTCCCCAACGGCGAGGTCCCCGCGTGCGGGGCAACTCCGGAGCGGGCTCGAGGGGCGTCGCCTCGGCGAGAGCCTGCGCTGGCGGGCGGGACTGCTGGGCCGCGAGGCCGACGCGGTGCGACCAGAGGCGGGCGAGTCGGGTGCGGGTTTCCGGCGGAAGCTCGCCCTCGCGCGCCCGGGTCCATTGCACGCTACGAAAACGGTCGGGCACGAGGGCCTCGGGTTCGCGGGTGTCGTCGAGGACGATCGGGAGGATGAAGGCCACGCCGCTGGCGAAGCCGCGGGCGCGTTCGGCGGCGAGGTCCCACTCGATGCGGAAGTAGCCTTCCTCGCGCGCCTGCGTGTTGGCGGAAACGAGGGGCAGGAACAGCACGCACTCCTTGATCTGCCGGCGGATCTTCGCGTCCCATTCGTCTCCGGTCTCCAGCCCGCCATCGACGTCGAACCAGACCTCGACGCCCGCCGTGCGGAGCGCCTCGCAAATGCGCCGCGCCGCCTCGGCGTCGGCCGAGGCGTAGGAGAGAAAGACGGCGCGGGTGGGCTCGGGCATGGAACCGCTCTGAGCTCAGCCGGCGCCGCTTGCGCGGGCGCGACGAGCCGGTCTCGTCGAGGGTGGATGGCGCGGGACCCGGTGGGCGTGCATGCTCAGTACAGCGGCGCGTTATTCTTCGGGTCCGCGAGGAGCGCCTCGAACGGAGCGTAGCCGCGGAGCTTATGGGCGACGAACGAAGCACGAATGCGGTGGACGCCGAACGTCGTCGGCTTCGCCAAGAGACGGCGCACTTCCTCCACGGCCTCCTCCTTCCGGTCGGCGAGGGCCAGAACCAAGGCGCGCGTCCAAGCGTTGAAGCTCGAGTCGAGCGCGTCGCGAGACTCGGGAAGGATCGCGTCGAGTTCTCCGAGGAGGTTCAGCGCCTCGTCGGTCCGGCCGAGGACCGCCAACGCCAACGCCTTCGCATGCTGGGCCCGCATCTCGCGGGGTCCGCCGGCGGATTGCCGCTCATTCAGTTCCTTGAGCAGACCCTCGGCGGTCTCGCGGGCGAGGGCGGGCTGACCATGGAGGAGGTGCATCACCGCGGCTTGCCAGACCGCGATCTCACGCTGCTCGAAGCCTGCGATGACGGGGTCGACGTCGTAGATCGCGCGGAACGCGGCGTAGTCGCCGAGCTCGCGCGCGAGATTTTTTCGGATGAATCGCCCCGCCGGTCCGTCGCGCATTTCCGGGGTGAGTTTCGCGAGGTAGCTGCGGATGGGGGTGAGGTCGCCGGTGGCTTCGTACTCCAGTTCGCAGGCCTGGTACTGCTCGTAAAGATCTCCCGGGAGCAACACGATCAAGAGCTGCTGGACCGCGCGGGCCTCGTTCCAGCGTCGCACGTAGGTGTAAGTGGAGAGCTGGTTGCGAAGGTAGGAGATGTTCGCCGGATCGAGTTCGACCGCGCGGCGCTGGGAAGCGATGGACTCGTTCCAGCGGCCCTGGCGGCGGAGGATAAGCGCGAGCGAGGCGTGGCCGCTGGCGTCATTCGGCTGCTGCGCGATGATCCGCTGGAAGGCGGCGGTGGCTTGGTCGTAGTCGCGGAACGCGTAATAGGCGTAGGTGCCGAGCGAGCGGATCACCTCCGGCGCCTCCGGTGCGAGACGCCGGGCCTGGGCCGCGGCGGCCTCCGCCTGCTGTTGCCGAGCGAGCGAGATGTCCTGTTCCCAGAAGAGCCTGAGCGAATGGACCACCGCCAGTTCGCCCCACGCGATGGCGAATTTCGGGTCGAGTTCGAGGGCGGCCTTGAGGAACTTCTCGGCGTCCTCGAGCGCCTTGCGGTCGGAGGTCGGCGCGCGGTTGCGGACGTCGCGCGCCCGCAGGTAGAGTTCGTACGCGGCGGGGTTCTCGGTCGGGCGCCGGGCCAGTTGCTGCCGCGTCTCCGGGGAAATCGCCGCGGCGAGCGCGCCGGCGATTTCCTGGGCGAGGGCGGCCTGGATGGCGAAGATGTCGGTGAGGTCGCGGTCGTAGGACTTGGCCCACACATGCTCGTCGGTGCGGGTGTTGATCAACTGGCCGGTGACGCGCACGCGGCTGCCGACGCGGCGGACGCTGCCCTCAAGAACATAGGCGACGCCGAGTTCGTCGCCGATCTCGCGCATGCTCTTTTTCGAATCGCGATAGCGGACGACGGTGGTGCGGGAAATCACCTTGAGGTCCCGGATGAGCGCGAGGTTGGTGAGGATGTCCTCGTGGACGCCGTCGGTGAAGAAACCGTTTTCCTTGTCTTCGCTCATGTTGGCGAAGGGCAGCACGGCGATCGACTTCGCCAACTCGGCCGTCGCGGTGGCCGGGGCGGGCGCGCCAGACGCCGGCACGGCGGCGGTGCCCGCCGCCGCCGCGGGGGCCGCGTTCGTGGCGGGCGCCGGGTGGGGGGCGGGTGTGGGACGGTCGCGGAGGACGAGAAAGACGGTGGCGACGGCGGCGGCGCCGATGCCCGCGAGGATCAGAGGCGTGCGACGGGGTTTTTTCGTGGCCGGGGCCGATCCTGTTGCCTCGGGGACTTGGCCGGGTGCGACGGCGGGACTCGGGCCGGCGGGGCGGGCGTGGCCGCCGGACGTTCCCGGGGTGGCACGGACGAGGCCGCGCGGCGCCGCCACGAGGCGCCCAACCTGCTGGAGGAATGCGGGCGAGGGCAGGGCACCGGGCAGGCGGGTCCACTGCACACGCAGGAACTCCTCGGGGACGAGGGCATCGCCCTCGACGGTGTCGTCGATGACGATGGGAACGAGAAAGGCGATGCCGGCGGCCATGTCATGGGTGCGTTCGACGGCGAGTTTCCACTCGCGGCGGAAGTAACCCTCGGGGCGGGCTTGCGTCTGCGCCGAGATGATCGGCAGGAACAGCGTGCACTCGCGGATCTGCCGCCGGATCTTGGCGTCCCACGCGTCGCCGCCCCGCAGCTCGTTCTCGTCGAACCACACTTCGTGCCCGGAGGCGCGCAGCGCCTCGGCGATGCGGCGGGCGGAGGGGGCGTCTTCGCGGGCGTAGCTGAGGAAGATTGAGGCGGGAGTCATGGACGGCTCAGAAGGTGGGAGCGGAGCGCAGGAGTTGCTCGAAACGGGGGTCATCGCGCAGCGAGCGGAAGAGCGGATCGTGGCGGATCTGCTGCGGCGATTCCTTGGTCGGCGCGGCGAGGGCCTCTTCGAGAAAGGCGAGGGCGTCTTCCTTGCGCCCGATCGCGGCGAGGGTGCGGGCGCTCGGCACGGCGTTCCCGGTCAGGATCATCTTGTCGAACTCCCGCATCTCCGTGAGCGCAGCCCGGAGTTCCGTTACGCTGCCGCTCGGGTCGACGATCAACTGTGCTCGCGCCGCGAGTGCGCGTACGAGGCCGCGTTGGCGCGGGGACCATGGCATTGTACCGAAGGTATGGAGTGCCTCGCGACCGCTGCGGACGGCCTCGGTCCGGTCGCCCATGGCGGCGGCGATTTCCGCGCGGATAAAGGAGATCTGCTCGGGAACGGCGGACCCCGTGTTGCGGAGGAGAGAAAACGTGCGGAATTGGAACCTCCGATCGGCCAGGACTCTCAGCGTCCCGCTGAGGTCACCCGACAGCAGCGTGCGATCGAAGTCCCGCTGCAGGCGGTCGATCTCATCGGCGGCGGAGCCTGAGGCCAGCCCTTGGATGAAGGCCGGCCAGTCTCCGTCGCGCTCTAGCTCGGCCATCAGGCGGTACCCCCGCAGGACTTCGTCGCCGGGAAACCGGAGCTCGATCCGGCGCACGGTCTCGAGAGCTTGGGAGTAACGCCGCAGCGTGATCTGTGTTTCGACCAAGCTGGTCGAGGCCAGGCGGTCCTTGGGATTGAGCTCCACCGAGCGCTCGAAGCGTTGCACGGCCTCGCTCCATCGCCCCAGTCGGCGGTAGGCGAGGGCGATGTTCGCTTGCAGCTGGGCGTCGTTAGGCAACTGGCCCTCCACCTCGGTGAACCTCGCCAAGGCGCCCGTCCAGTCGTTCTCGCACCGGTAGCGCACGTTGCCCTCCGCAACGCGGGTCTCCGGGGCATCCGGGGCGAGCGCCCGGGCTTGGTCGAGCGCGGCGAACGCGAGGCGGCGACGCTCCGGGGAGGGATCGGCGGACCCGAACCAGTACATGGTTCCGTGCAAGGCAGCGAGCTGAGCCCACGCCTGGGCGAATGACGGATCGTATTCGAGCGCCCGCGTGTAGGCCGCGACGACCGCCTCGTAGCGGCTGAGTTGATCCGAGATGGAAAGATCCTGTTCCAACCCGCGGCCGCGGGCGAACCAGTCATACGCGTTCTGGCTCGTGGTCAGCCGCCGGCCAATCAGCTGCTGCTCCGAGGGGCGCAGGGTGACCTTGAGCGCGCCGGTGATCTCGCGAGCGACCTCGGATTGGACCGCAAAGACATCCGCAAGATCGCGATCATAGGTTTCCGCCCAGATGTTCCGGTCGGTGCGAGCATCGATCAGCTGGACGTTGA
>Ga0315904_10003668_pt1 | contig 22410 bp, 45 predicted proteins | sample LakEriMetagenome_6_FD_203529 | JGI IMG/M metagenome (GOLD analysis project Ga0315904, IMG submission 203529) | Freshwater fungal communities from buoy surface, Lake Erie, Ohio, United States - Buoy 12 MA120 | ecosystem: Environmental > Aquatic > Freshwater > Lake | place: USA: Lake Erie, Ohio... | reverse complement strand
AATCGCAGTTAGAACTGATGGACAATATTATGCAGGCGCTTTTAGTTTTAGAACTGCTGATGCTGCTAATGCGAATGTGTTAGTTGAACGTCTATTAATAGCCTCAACAGGTGCAGCTACATTTAGTTCATCGGTTACGGCAACGCAGGGAATATTTACAGGTGGTGCAATTCCAAATTTATTTATTCAATCTGCAAGTGGTGGAACATCTGTTCAATTTAGAGCAACTGCAAATGAATCATCTCAACAAGTAAATTTAGTAGCAGAAAGTAATCACCCATTAACTTTTTGGACTAACTCTACCGAACGTATGAGAATAACAAGCGGTGGGTTAATTGGAATGGGAGTAACTAACCCAAGCGAAAAATTACATTTAAAAGATGCAACAACTGGTTATGTAGGTTTAAGATTAGAAGGTACAGGAGTTTATGCAGGTACTGATTGGACTATGTATGCTTCATCTACATCGCCAAGTACTGCTAATGACTTTTTAGGTTTTTATAATAACTCAACTACTGACGGAGCAGTTGCAGGTTACAAAATGAGTATTTTAAAAAACGGAAATGTAGGGATAGGAACTAATTTAAATACAAATGGGTTTTCAAGATTAGTATTAAATGGTGGTGCAAATGGGAATGAGTCAGGTATACAAGTGAATTATGGAGCTTCTACTTATGGTGGGTTTGCACTAACAACTTTATCAGCAGCAGGTGGTGGTATGGCGGTATACACATACACAGGAAATGTAGGAAGCGAGTCGTATTCCGAGCGTATGAGAATAACAAGCGCTGGGAATGTGGGGATTGGAACTACAAGTCCTGCTTATAAATTAGATGTTACAGGAGAAGTAAGAACATCCGCAGGTTATTTATTTAATAATCAGGCAGCATCAGGTTTCTTTTCTTGGTACGCATATAGCGGAACTGTCTATGTGTACAGCAGTGCTGTTGGTAACCTTGCTTCAATAAATGGAACTACAGGAGCTTATACTGCCGTTTCAGACATCAACAAAAAGAAAGATTTTGAGCTATCTAATTTAGGTCTTGATGCCGTTATGGGATTAAAGCCAACCATGTATAGAATGAATTCTGAATACGGAACTCAAAAGCACTTAGGATTTATAGCACAAGAGGTTAAGGACTATATTCCACAGGCTTATGTAGAGAGTGGAAATTTTATAGGTTTAAGCGAAATGCCTCTTATAGCAACTTTGACAAAGGCAGTGCAGGAACTTAAAGCAGAATTAGACACATTAAAAAACAAATAAAATAAATAATTGGCATACGTTTATAGACATATCAGACTTGACAAAAACGAACCTTTCTATATAGGGATAGGCTCAAGCAAGTATTACAATAGAGCATATAGACATAAGAGTAGAAGTGATTTTTGGAAAAAGGTAGCCAATAAAGGAGGTTATGAAGTAGAAATACTTATGGATGATTTAACTTGGGAGCAAGCCTGTGAAAAAGAAAAAGAATTTATTAAATTATATGGCAGAATTGATTTAAAAAATGGATGTTTAGTTAACATGACGAATGGCGGAGATGGAGCTTTAAATGCAATAATATCAGAAAAAACTAGAAAAAGTGTTGCAGAAGCAAACAGAAGAAGGATTTTTACTGATGAGCAAAAAGAAAAGATGGCCGAAAGGATGAGTAAAAGAAATAAAGATCCTGAATTAAGAGCTAAAATAACAGAAGGGTTAAGAAATAGCGAAAAAGTTTTAGCAAATGCTAGAAATTTAGGAATTAAAGCCAAGGGTAGAAAGCATTCAGATTTAACAAAAAAGAAAATGTCTGATTCAAAAATAAAAAAACCTATAATTCAATATGATTTAAATGGTAATTTTATAAAAAAATGGGAATCTTCTTGTCAAATAGAAAGAGATTTGAATTTTGATCAATCCAATGTATCACATTGTTGCAAAGGGTTGAGCAAACAGAGGTATGGGTTCAAATGGGAATATTATAAACAATAAAAATAAAATAAAAATGATAGTTTACAACTGGTTAATTTCGCAATTGGATTGTTTGCCACAAGATGGCGATTTAAAGGATTTCGTAGTTGTTTGCCACTGGCGCAGACAAGCTCATGAAATAGTAGATGGAAAAGAGTATAATGCAGATGTGTATAGTACTCAGTCATTCAGCCCTGATAATGTAGAAAACTTCATTCCTTATGAGGATTTGACATTTGATATTGTATGTGGCTGGTTAGAATCATCAATGGATGTGGCAGCTATAGACGCTAATTTAGATACGCAAATTGCCAATCTAATTAACCCTCCGATTGTTTCGCCGCCGCTTCCATGGCTTCCAACCACAACTACCACAACTACGGCAGCTCCTACAACAACTACAACAACTGCTCCATAAATATTTTGTTTAATTAAATTAATTTATTAGTTTTGTTAAAAATATATATTTATGAAATCAATTGAACTAGTAGTAGCTAAAGAAAACATTGGTGGTAGAGATACCTTTTTAACCACTTATGATTTATTAAAATCAGCAATCAACAATCCAACTCAAGGCGGATTTAATGTTGATGAGATGATCAAAAGACTCCGTATATTAGGAGAAGTTGAAAAGCACAAAGAGCTTTTTGAAATCAACCCAGAAGATTTTAAAGATGAATTTCTTGATAGAAAAGCCACTTTAGAATTAGAAGATGCTGATTTTACCAAGCTAAAAGAACTCTTCAAAGAAATGAAATGGGGAGTAGTATCAAAAACAATCGTTGATTTAAGCAACGAATTGGATAAATAAGTTTTTGATTTAGTGGTTTATAATAATAAATTAAGCAGGCTGCGAACCTGCTTTTTTTATTAGAAGTAACGACTGATTTTATTGATTACCATATCTGCGGTTATTGATGTCTGGCACTCAAAGTTCTTTTGATAAGGACACCAATTCCAATCGCCTTTGTCAAATTTTATGTCACGTTTATTCCAACATCCGTGACATACTTTATCATTCGTGATTCGTATGCAGTTGCTAAGGAACTCGTGGTCGTATTCACTAAAATTACTTATTAGTACTACTTGTTTACCTAAAGCCCATGCCAACCAGCTAAGGCCACTGCTAAGCCCTACAAAGAACGTACTATGGTATATCCAATCCATTGTTGATTCCATTGATGTATCTGGTATCTGTGGGCAATTGTCAAATGGGTTTATTTCTTTGGAAACATTGTATACTTTATATCCTTGTTCGGTATAATGGTTAATTAGTTTCTGCCATTCCTCTCTTACCCAGAATTTACATCCTAGCGTAGAATTAGTGGCAATGGTGATGTATCTGTTATGTTCTGGACATTCTCTCTTGGTAAATAATTTGGGGCGAATTTCGGTATACTTTAAGCCTAAAATATTAGTAGCAGCTTTTTGAAGTGGTATTGTGTTTGGTAATTCTGGTTCCCTATTGGTATCGTAGTGCCAGCCAATCTTGTACATGGCATAGCAGTTTACAGAGCTTCCGGGTTCCACTAATTCAAGTTCAGGGTAGTCCAGTATTTTATTATGAAAAGTAGACAAAACAACCTTGCAGCCATGCTTCTTTTGGAACTCTAAAGCATAAGCTGACCATGCAATAGTATCTCCAAGCGCACTGCTTTCTATTGATATGAATACCTTTTTATCATGTAAATCCAATACGTTTTCATAGATAAGCTCACCATCTTGGTATACATACGTTTTCCATTTGGTATAGTATTGTCTATTAAGCCTTACCCAGCTATTGCTTTTGATTGTGTTTTGGTAATGGCACACATCATTTTCATCATAGAATCTAACATCAAAATCACTATCGCTCTCTCCTTTGATTTCAAGGAAAGGGTGATTAATGAAGTGTTGTATAACACGAACCTTCTGTACTTGTGCTGGCAGTTCTAATATCTTTTCGTAGGCTTCCTGATGTTTCAGTGCGAAGTGAATAGATTTGTTGTCCTTTGGTACAACATAAGTATTGGGGTATTTGGCTATTAATTCCAAGTCCGTATTGATGTCATACAGAAATTCATCATACATTCCGGCATACTGCGGAAGATTCCGCGCAACAATAGGCAACCCATGTCCGATGGCCTCACGAAGCACTAATGGGTTACATTCCCATGTAGAGTTAAACATGAATATATCTGATGCTGTCATGAATGTATCAATATCAGTCCTTTCGCCCCATACCCATACGTTTGCTGGTAAGTCCTGCATCAATGGTTCCCAATAGTCTTTAAAGTTCCCTGCTTGATTACCAACAAAGTGAAACATCATGTCAGGGTATTTTTTTGCTATTTGAAGCCCTTCCTTTTGATTCTTGCCCGGAGTCCATAAGCCTACATTCAGCACATGTTTTTTGTTTCTATCAAATTTAAGTTCATCTTGACATATCGTTTGGAACTTTTTAAGGTTCTGTTCTTCTATTGGATAAAGTATTGTAACGTACTTTGATTCCAAGTCTGCAAATGTTTCTTCATGATACGGAGTACAAAAAGAATATAGGTCTGGGTGAAATAGTTTGCTATTCGGATCAAACGAAATATCATGACACGTTTCTACTATTCGGTACTTTCTATCTGGGTTGTAAAGCTTCTTTACCATTTCCCTATCTAATCTTTCAGACATTTCATCTATATGGATTATATCAGGTTGGAAGTATTCTATCACATCAAATAGCTCCATCTTATTCTCATAAAGGGTAGTAAAATTACTACCAATTAGTTCCTTTATAGTGTTCCTTTGGACCACATAATCTAATCCATGGCACTGATATTCTACTACATAATATTGATTATCAGTGTGGTTTCTCATGCTTTCTAACCTCTTTAATACGAATTGAGGGCAGCCACCTGTACTAAGATGTGGAGTTAAAAATAATATCTTCATAGGTTATTTTTTTTTATTGCACAGTGATGAGTAAACTTAGATTTCCATTCTTCTAGTGTTTCTTCTTGGTTATAGGTTTCGTTTATAAATTCTTTAATCTTTTCAATGTTCTTTTCTCCATGATAAAATAACAAATGCTCTTTATGTGAAGGAACTTTAATCCATGGTCCTATTAAATTATCATGGCCAGTAAATTCTAATTCTTTATGTAGTCCATTGATATAACAATATGGCAATCCTCCAAAAGCTTTGCGCTTATATAGTAACGCTTGTAATACGGTTTCTTCGTGGAAGGGTGCATAGTGGTTATGGTTCTTTAAAATTTCAGGGTGGTTGCACATCCAGTGCCATTCCTCCAAGAAGTCAATAGTATTTTGCCCTGCTACATAATATCCTGTTTGTCTGTACCTGTTGCGTACATATTGGTTGATGTTGAATAGGTCACATGCTGGTGCTTCCAATGTAGTGCTTAAATCCGTCCTACTTTCAGCGCCACCTCTACCATTGACCATAAGGTATTCATATATACCCTCTGTAAAAAATGGGTAACTTGATTCATCATTATAGAAAGTAAAGATATTGTCAACGTATGGACTAGCCACAGAATCAGAGTCAACGTAAGCAATCGTTTCTGCATAGTTTTCAAGTGCGTGTTTGGTTATTAAAGGTCTTTGTATAAGTAATTTGTAAATGCTTTTATTGGATCTATCAATGTATTCGGACCTTTGTTTCAGGTGCTTTACATCACAATCCCATCTTATTGTTTTGGTATCTTCTATATCAGCAATCTTCTTATCAGAGTTTAGCATGTAAACCAATATTGGTACTTCACTAAACTTACGGATAGATTCAGCACATACTTGGACCAAATCAAAATAAGATTCATCAGCGTACAATAGGTAGGCTTTATCGTGCTTCTGGGTTCTGTTTACATAGTAACCATAATACTGGTTAGCGTAAAGTAATCTAAGTTCTGGGTATCTGGTTTCCATGACTGCCGGAGTCAAGTCAGGCTGCAAATGTGTTTCATGGACATTGCCTTCATGCTCTCCCTGTTCCATGAGGTATGGCACTGCCACCAGACATTGCTTACCGCTATGGACTATCTTTCTAATGATACTTTGTGCATCTTCCACAGACAAATGTTCAAGCACATCACCCATGATAATAAACTCGTAATAGTCAAAATGAAAACCAACTACGCTTTGTATGAATACATTGTTGTACTTCTTATCTAATTGATAGTTAGCTACATAAGGTTCGTATATCTCTACGCAATCCATGTAGTAGCCATAGTTTTTTAGCATATCAGAATAGGTGCCAATACCAGCACCCACATCTAATATCTTTTTGTTTATGTCTACGTTATCTACTATGTAATCCCTTACCTCTTGTTTAAAAAATTGAAAGCTAGTTGGCATAAAATTAATTTAATTAAGCAAAAGTAATTAATTTAATTAAATAAATATATCTTTGCCTAAAATAATTATTATGAAAATAGAAGTAAGCATTGGCGAAATAGCCGACAAGTACACCATCTTAACCATCAAATCATTTGAAATCTTAGATGAAATAAAGCAGATTAACATTAAGAAAGAGTGGAAGTATATTAACCAAGTAATCAAAGAAAGCTATCCTGAATTGGCTACGGATTCACTAACACATAGGCTCTTGGATATAAATAGGCAGTTATGGGTGGTAGAAGATTCGCTTAGGGATTGCGAAAATGACAGGGAGTTTGACAAGCTATTTGTCTTTTTGGCAAGACAGGTTTATAGATTAAATGACCAGAGAGCAGCCATCAAGAAAGAGATTAATATTAAGTACAAGTCCGACATCATAGAGGAGAAGTCATATAACGCATATTAATTTATATAATTTTAGCAGAATTTGGCAGAAAAAAGTTATTTTTGATAGATGAATAGACTCGCTATCATAATGATTTTTTTCTGTAGCTGCGCTTCGGTTAAGAAAACCGAGAGGAGAATGGACAGCACAGTAACTAGATCCATTGATAGTGTGAGAGTTACGTTCTATGACAGTGTTACAAAGGTAATAGAAAAAGAACAATACTTTACTAAAACAATAACATACTACGATACCCTATGGGTAACCAAAGATAGTATGATAACCATTCCAAAGTACACAGAAACTTGGACTTCTGGCAGCCGCGAGAAGCAATCTGAATCCAAGCTAACCAAAAAAGATTCTGCCAACATTTCAAAGGCAGAAACAATCACCAAAACTATAGTTGAAAAAGATAAGAAGAAAATGGCCAATAACTTTTATAAGTTCTTGTTCTTTGTTCTTATTGCCCTACTTGTTATTTACATTTATACAAAGCTCAAAAAATGAAACGTATAAATCATAATATCAAGGGGTATGTATTCGCTATTGTTTACGCTATTTTAGTACTCTTAATATTATTATTTATATGAAAAAATTATTCAATTGGGTAGCAGGGTTTTTCTCAGCAGATAGCCCAAATTCAAGCAAAAGATTAGTAGGAATCGTTGGTGCCGGTTTCTTATACTGGACACTTTATTCTAATTCACATAGTGAAAGTCATGTAGTCCCAGCCGAATCATTGGTATGGGGTACCGTGGTTTTAGTATGTACTTCTTTAGGATTAGCTTCTGTAAAGGAGATAGGAGATTTAATTGGAAATTTTAAAGGCAACAAAACCTCTGAATAAAAATGGAAGCAACAATTGAAAAGCAAGTTGAACGTACTTGGCAATCAAAAACATCTTTAATTGTATTAATCCTCACAATACTAGGTGGCTACTATGCCTTAACTGGTAAATTTGAAGAGGACGGAAAGAAGTATGAAAACCATGAAGTTCGTATTGGTCAATTAGAGGCAGATAAGAAAGAAATTAGAGATGATATCAAAGACATCAAGAGAAGCAACGAGCAGATTTTAATTTTGTTACAAAATAAAGAAGATCGTAAGTAATTTTAATTTAGTTGGATAATTTTATAGCACATTTTTTAGATGGTGGATGGGTTGTATTACTCATTGGGGCTGCCGGTATGGTAGCTCGACTTGTTACCACTAATGAAGAGCAGTCGGGTAAAGATGTTGCTAAAAAAATGATAAGCTCTATGATAGCTTCGCTTATTGCGTGGTTTGTTATGGAGCAGTTTGAGGTTGATTCTATGTATAAAGCTATTGCATACGGTTTAGTCGGTTTGAATAGTCCAGAAATAATACAAGGAGTATTAAAAATAAGTGGTCAATTTGCATCCGATCCTATGTCATTTATAAAAAAAGAACAACCAAAAACTAAAAGAAAACGATGAAAAATACGCTATTAATTATATTAACTGCCATAATTTTAGCTGTTGCTGGGTTTGGTAAATATGTAGAATACACAATTAAAAAGACCGCAACAAGCGTTTACGAAGATAGATTAGTTCCGCAGCCTTATTTGAGCCGCAAGTTTGACTATTACGGCTCAGCCATACAAGACCAAATTAAAGTCATAAAGGGCGGTAAGATTGATTTAGTTTCTATTCAAAAGGAAAAAGCAATCACAGATACAATGTGGGCTGCTTACCTAAAGACTTACCAAACACCAGAAGAAAAAGAAGTAAGCGACAAAGCTCAAAAGTACATAGATTCTGCCGACAATTATTTTGCTCAAATATCAGCCGATGGCATAGTTACAGATGATGAAGCCAGAGAAATGGATAGAAGAATTTATCCTGTTTTAGAGTATGTTAATGACCTAATAGACATTCAAACAACAATAGGGGCTAAAGAAACCAAAGGAATGATAACCCTTCTTAATAAGTTTTCCAACTTCATGATAGGAGCAATTGCCTTAGCCATCGCTCTTTTAGGATCTATTATATATGATGTGTTCAAGAAGCCAAAGTTGGAGAAAAAGACAACCAAAAGAGCTGTTAAAAAACCAATTAAGAAAGCTGCCGTTAAAAAGAAAAAGAAATGAGATTTATAGCAATAATATGTTTATGTTTTGCGTTAAAAGGGAAAGCTCAATACTATGTTATGGCAGCTCCTAACGTAGCATTTAATACACCTTTAAACGATACTAAAAATTTATTGGGGGGAACTATTGAAGTAGGAAAGTATTTTGGCAAAACGGCAGTAGGTATTAATAGCGGTTGGTGGACTTATGATAGCAAAGACTTTTATCAAGAAGTTATGGCTACATTCCCAATTTATGAAAACTTTAGCGTAAGTGCTGCAATAGGCTACTTCTATTACCATAAAGACATAACAATGGAGTATGATTTCAATTATACTATCCCAATGAAGAAAGACTACTCTTTCGTTTTAAGCTACGGAGCGCAAAGTGCCTTTGGTGGAACTTTTGGAGCATATTCAATCGGTATTAATAAAGACTTTAAAATAAAATAAAATGAAACTAGAAGCGTTATCCAAGAAAATACCAGCAAACGTAATGGAGGAAATACCTCTGATAATGGAGAAGTTTGGTATAGATGGTCCACTAAGATTATCTCATTTCCTTTCTCAATGCGCTCATGAAAGCGGTAACTTTAAGTTTGTAAAAGAAAACTTGAACTACTCTGCTGATGGGCTTCGTAAGATTTTCCCTAAGTATTTCCCAACTACAGAAATAGCAGAAAAGTATGCAAGACAACCTGAAAAAATTGCCAACAAAGTTTATGGTGGCCGCATGGGTAATGGTGATGAAGCTAGTGGAGATGGTTTTAAATTCAGAGGTCGTGGTTATATCCAGCTTACTGGTAAGGATAATTACGCAGCGTTTGATAAATTTGTAGATGATGATATTATGGCCGATCCTGATTTAGTGGCTACCAAATATCCACTTACTTCAGCAGCCTTCTTCTTCCATAAGAATAATCTATGGGACGTGTGCGATAAAGGACATAGCCATGATGTAGTAGTGGCAGTAACAAAGCGTGTGAACGGAGGGACTCATGGTCTTGATGATAGAAAGGATAAATTTAGCGTATTCCATAGTACCCTAGCATAATGCCAAATCAACACACAGGACCGACAATCAAGAATAAGATAATCAGGGAGCTTTTATTAGAGTTCCCTAATAGTTCTAAAGCCAACTTGGGAAAGATAGCATTTGAAAGACATCCTCATTTGTTTGATAATCCAGAAGTTGCCAGAACAATGATTAGAACTATTACTGGTTCAATTGGTGATAAATGCAGAAAACTTACAAGAAACATAATGGAACACAATCCGCAATTACCTCCTTCAAATTGTAAGGAAAGAGAATTTCAAGTTCTGCCAAAAGAGTGCAATAACATTCTTTGGCTTTCTGATGTTCACATACCTAACCAAGACAATGAAGCTATTGAATTAGCCGTTGAATATGGTAAAAAGAATGATGTGAACTGCATTGTTCTGGGAGGTGATATATTGGATAATACTCCATTTACAAGCCATGATGCGCCACCGCCGGGCCTTGATGATGTTAGAACGTGGTTCCAATATGCAAAACAATTTATAGAATATCTAAAATATCAATTCCCAAAAGCTAAATTCTATTGGATTGAGGGCAATCATGATGCGTGGATTAAGCGATACTTAATAAAGAAAGCTCCAATTTTATTTAGTGATGAGTACTACCACTTGCCACAAAGAATGAAGCTTGATGAGTTGGGTGTAAAGTTCTTTGCGGAGCATGTAGTTTTAATGGCCGGCAAGTTGCAGATGCACCATGGCCATACAATGATTCGTGGGGTATTTGCCCCAGTAAACGCAGCAAGAGGGTTATTCTTACGCGTTAAATCAAATGCAATCATAGGTCATGTGCATACCACCAGCCATCACGTTGAAAAGACATTGAAGGGGGAAACAATTGGCACATGGTCGGTAGGTTGTCTTTGTACACTGGCTCCTGACTATGATCCACATGGCACAAAGCATAATTTAGGGTTTGCCCATATTTTAGTAGAAAAGAATGGTAACTTTAAAGTCAACAATATAGCTATTCATGAAGGAAGAATCATCTAAGGTAGACCACCCAGCACATTATAACGTAGGGGAAATTGAGTGTATAGACGCAATTGACGAAGCAGTAAAAGGATTAGATGGTAAAGAAGCATTTGCTACTGGCAATGCCATAAAGTATTTGTGGAGGTGGAAACGTAAAGGAGGGAAGGAAGATTTAAAAAAGGCAGTTTGGTATATTAACAGACTAATAAATGAGGACTAATGAAACTAACATCTACACTGAAAATATCTACCTATGGTTGCAAGGTGGTACTTATTATTACAGATTCATTAATAAATGAAGCTAATAAAGTATACAAAAAGCATAAAATGGAACAGATGTTTGAAGGAGATGCAGAAGGTACAGTTATCACCCCAGATATAGATGTTTACTACATGATCATAGAGCAAAAGTATTTAAGCCACAATACCCTATCACATGAAAATTATCACATAGTAAATGTAATAAAAAGTGACAGAGGTATTGTAGATGATGAAGCTGGAGCATGGTTATCAGGTCACATAGCTGAGTTTATCTACAAATTCATAGACAAGAAGCAGCTAATAGTTAAGCACTAATACATAGCCAATATTCCAAAAAATAATTTTTTAATTTAATTAACTCGGTTAACTTTGGAAAAAAAATACATGAAATTAAGGTTCATTTGCGCTCAACCAACCTCACTTTATTATGCATGGCAAGTAGAAGTTATGATTAATAACTTTATTGAAATGGGTATCAACCCCAACATGATTGATATTGTTTGCTGGAAGATTAACAATGTGATACCTGAAGAATGGGCCAAGCTCGCGGCTAATTATCCAGCTCGTTTCTTTTTTTATGATGATACCAGAGAAAGCAGACATTATATATCCTCAATACGTCCAAACATATTAAAGCAGCATTTTGAAGCAAATGATTTGAATGGTGAAGCTATTCTTTATCACGATTGCGACATTGCGTTTACAAAGAAAATAGATTGGGAGCAGTTCCTACAAGATGATAAGTGGTATGGATCCGATTGCCGTTGGTACATAGCACATAGCTACATATTAGGCAAAGGCCAAGACGTAATAGATAAAATGTGTGAGATAGTGGACATACCTGAATCACTGGTAAAAGATAATGAACTAAACTCAATCGGAGCGCAGTACCTAATGAAAGGTATTGATGCGCAGTTTTGGGCGGACGTGGAGAAAGATTGCGAAAGATTGTTTCATGAAGTAACTCACCTAAATAATGAAAAGAAACAATTAGATCCAACACATCACGAATTACAGATATGGTGCGCAGACATGTGGGCGGTGCTATGGAATGGCTGGAAACGTGGAGCAGAAACGATTTGTCACCCAGCATTAGAATTTTCATGGGGTACAAGTACCGAAGCGGATTGGGATAGATTAAATATATTTCACAATGCCGGTGTTGTTACATCTGCCGGTGGCTTATTCTACAAAGCAGAATACATGAACCAGTTGCCCTATAGTGCAACATTGAATATAAACGAAGGAACCGCTAGCAAGAAATACTGGGATATTATACAAGAAACAGCAAAAAAATCAGTTTTATTATGACAACAAAAGTAGTAGAGTCGGAAAATCCACTTGAACATTGGAACGACATCAAAGAAGTAGAAGGTAAAGTAGTTTTAGATTTAGGTTGTGGGTGGTTGTTCCAGCCATTTGAGTCAACTCCTCAATACTTTATAAACAGAGGAGCTAAAAAAATAATTGGTGTAGATGCATCATGCGGAGAGATTGAAAAGTTAAATGAAACTTTCCCTGACCATACTTTCATTTGCAAAACCATTTCTAATTTTGATGATTTACTTGGCCTAATCACAGACCATAAACCAGAGTTAATCAAAATGGATATAGAAGGCCATGAGCAACACATGAAGGATATTACTGCTGAGCAATTTGAATCAGTAGAAGAAATAGCAGTTGAATACCACAACCCTACATGCAAAGAAATACTAGAAAAGAAATTAACTGAACTAGGTTTTGAGATATTTGCAACTAATCAATTCGGTTGGTTCTGTACAGATATTAATCAAATGGGTATCATGCACGCAAAAAGATAATATGATCATAAATAAAGCAACATACGGAGGTCAGGATTGTACTCAATTAATTAGAGATAAAGTAGTATCAGATAAGCTTGTAGTAAGGTCTAACAATGATATTATAGGAGATACGGCAGTTGGTCATGTAAAGTACTTGGAGTTGGATATAGACGGCAATATTTTCAGCGTTAGGGAAGGTAGTGTATTTGTATACCCTAAGTCAAAGAGCAGAAAATTGGGTATATTCTATTCAAATAACAACAACAAAAAGATATGGCCATCAATCTATAAATCTTTAAATAGCATTAAAGAAGCAAGTGAGGGGGTAGCAGACATTGTAACTTGTATGTGGGAGCCTATGCCTGAAAACCCATTCTATCAAGTTAGAAGCTGGTATCAGTCCCAGTCCCACCTTAATCAGTTACTCCAAATTATGCAATGCCTTTATGCTGCAAAAGAAACTGGCGAATATGATTACGTTTCCTTTTTAGAGCATGATGTAATGTACCCAAAGGGTTACTTTGACTTCCCTGAATTTGCAAGAGGTAACGTGCTTACCAATATGAATTACGGGGGTGTTTGTATCAATGGGTGGCAAGAGAGAGGGCAAGATGATGAGCCGTTCCACCAAATGACCATGAGATTTGATGATGCCATTGACCATTGCTTAGCCATTTTACCCAATGCTTTGCGTACAAATAGCGGCATGATTGAAACACAAACAATGAAACGAACCCAATGGAACTGCGAAAATCAGGCTATCCATATCAACCATGGCATACATTTTACCAGCCACAATTCAATATATCGCAAAGATAATTTATCTTTAACTCATAATTACTGGGGCGAACACTCCAATTATACCAATTTATTCGTATGAACAAGTTAAAAGAAATATTCTTATCGTATGCAGCTTCTATGAATCCAACAGAAGAAGAAAGCCAGCTTGCGCAAGAAAGGCTCTTAACTTGTATTGATTGCGAACACTGGGTTCAGGGTAAAGTCAGGGATTATTGTGACGCATGTGGCTGCACAACAAGTAAAAAAGTTTTCTCACCAAAGGGGGCAGATGCTTGTCCAAAAGGCAAATGGCTAAACTGATGAAAACGTATCGCATCTTCTTTGATAAGGACGGAACCAAAATGACAAAGCTGGTTTATGCCGTTTCAATGTCTGATGTGCTACAAAAATATAAGGACCTGAAGATACTATCTGTTATCCAAATAGACCTCGCGCCTCCCGAAGATGAAGATGAATAACTCCTTTATAGCAAAGGTTACTACAATTGTCCCGTAAAGCAATATAAAGGCTGGTATGCCAACCAAAAAGAAAAAGACTACTTGAAAGATCCCAATTAATTTTTTCATGTTTTTATTATTTTATTTGTACTGCATTTAATTTTGACTGCATTTCAGCCATTTTAATTTCCATATTGTTGTTCTTCTCTATCATGGCAGCTATTACCACAATTAAAGCGCCTATAATCCATAATAAAGCTAGAATAAGTAGTGTTCTCATGTTACATAATTAGAGGGTAAAATGTTACGAAATATGTAATAAAGTGTGGGTTTATTCGGAAGCAAAAGGTAGTAGTTTTACTACCTTTATTTGATTTTAAATATAACTGTTGTGGCTTCTCCTCCCCCATCTTTTAGCCTAATAGATTCTACGATAAGGTCTTGGTATTCTTCTTTCGGCCAAAAGTGGTTAAGGTTATTACCTAACTCAATGTAAGGGCCACCTGATGGATCTACCATATTAATACTATCATCATCTGCTATACCATACCGCATCCATGAACCACCTGTCATAATAACTTCATCTCCATTGTGTTCAAAGATTATCTTATCTCTGTACCTGTTGTGGTAGGTTACCTTATTGTCTGCACAATCCTTGCAATATATATCATCTGTCATTCCTGTATTTATTATAACTCTACAATGATGGCATAATGTAGCACCCATTCCTCCATTGTACTTATGTATTGGTTTCTTTTTCATATTGTTTCTGGTTTAAAGGTTTGGTTGTAGTAATCTTCTGCTTTAACATTTGGTTTATCAGTAATCCATAGAGGTTCATTATAAGAAGATATAATTTGGTCTTTTTCTTTTTTAATATATTTTTCTTCTAATTCGTCAATGTGTCCTTGTGTAAGCATAATAGCTCCCATACTTATATGACATTCAGTAAAAGCTAAACTTCTTAATTCTTCAATTAATTCTTGCATTGCTGTTTTCATAGGTTATTTGTTTTGGTTAATTTGATATACTTTTTCTATTGTAAATTTGGAATAGGAATCAAAGTGATTTGCTGCAAATTCAATGGCATCTTGTTCACTATTAAATTCGTAAGCAGAACTTATAGTCATATACGACTCTAAATCATAAGCAACATAAGAGTTATCACGAAGGTCTTTAATTACATAAAATGTGTTCATAGGTTTATTGGTTTAATTGGTTTAATAAAGTACAAAGTTGATTTAATTAATTTAATTAATATTAAGTATAAATACGCAATCTTATATTGTTTCTGGTTTGTAGTTATCAATATCAAAGTAGCCAGCTGGGGTTTTATGCTCATGCCTTCTACCTCTTTTCTTTAATGGCTCATATCCCATTGATTTATAGTAGGTTAATATCTGCAAATAGGTCATGTTGATATTGGGTATCATCATGGATATTGGCTCATACTTGTAGCGTTGGTCTATGTACTGCTTTTGTAGGTCGGTCATTTACTTTTTTTTAATGGTTACTGGGTTGGCTTTTGGATATACTTTTCAAGGTAATATTTTTCAGTGACTGCTTTCCGCCATGTCTTGCTATGCCCGTCCTCATCAAAAGCATATTCCATGGCCTCGGCTATCATAGATTTCTCCTCATTAAATAGCCTATCAAAGTTATCTAATAACCATGTATCAAAGTCATTTTGATTACGAAAACTACGGGCCTCCATTACTTGTCTAATTGGTGTCATGTTTGTCATAGGTGCATTGGTTTTACTACTAAATAAATTTTTCTTGGTTCATAGGGTTTGCCTAACCTTTGCAGCCATTCCTGAATGATTTTACTGCGGTGGCCTCTCCCTTTAAATTGTTTCGTTGCATACAAGCTATCATTTACCCATACTTCAATTATTCCTGATGATTTGAGTTCCTGACGTTTGCTCTCCATTATATCCTTCTCTACTGACTTCCTCATACGATAATAACTTTTCCTTTAAATACTTTACTTCATTTTTTAATAATTCTATCCTCTCCTTTAAGTAGTCATTTTCCATTTGGATCATGGCAGATTCGGATATTTGATACCTGTTTTTCATTAGATCAAAAGCATGGCCTCCTTATCCAAATAAGCAGCTAATAACTGGCTTTCTTCCCCATATATGTCTGCCTCGGTCATGCCGTCTTTAGCTAATCTGAATTTATAAAGGCCGATAATTACTTCACAAGTTTTTAATTGTTCTAGGTTGGTGCATGAGTTAATGCAATTGATTACCCATTCTAAGTTTGTTTTCATTTGGTTTGGTTGGTTTTAATTAGTTAAAAATTGGCATCTACGGTAAGAACGTGGACCTTGCCTACCCTAGTATACTTTAATACTTCAGGTAGGGGCATATTGTTTTTGATTCTGTACTTGATGGCTTGTTGTGTCATGGGGGCAGTGAGGTTCTTCCTATTAGCTCTAAAATGCTCAGGGTTTATCTTATCTGCATACTCTTTTAAGCTAATCTGTTTGCTCTTCATCATCTTGTTTTATTCGGTTATATAATCGGGTTAATTTGACTAGCTCGTCATAGTCATCCGCACTAGCTATTCTCTTGTCTATCTCTCTTAGTTTCTTCCGTTTAATCTTTTCCTTTTCTGAAAAATAGATATTCAGCCATTTAATCATCATCGCCCTCCTCTACATGAATTGTTTTAAGGGTTTCAAAAATAGGCATTGGAGGTCTGCCGTTTTCAAGTTCATGTAACATTTGTTCCGCTTCTTCTATTTTCGTTGTCCAAGTATTGTCCACCGAATAGCCATCATCTTTGCGAATGAAATACCATACATCTCCATTAATTTCTGTCTTTTTTACTAGTTCGTACTTTGTCATGTTGTTTTGTTTTATTGGTTAAAATATGTGTCAAAAATCTCGTTAAATACGTTTTGTCTATTGGATGCCTCGCTATTGATTTCCTCGGCAAATTGGTCCCATTCATCATCAGATAGGTGTATCTCCCACTTGTCAGCTAGAGCCTGCCACATAACTATAAAATCTTCCATGTCTGCGTATGGTATCGCATCATCCTTAAACATTCGGTACATATTATACCGAAGCATTTCTTTTTTGCTTAAACTTTCTTTCATAATTTATCATTTAATATTAATTTAATCATACTACCTAGAGAGATAGTTCTCCCAATTATAGTTGTCAGATTCTACTTTCAATTTAGCTTTCAGATTTTTTATTTTCTGTTTTACTGCATAAATGTTCTTTGTGTTGTTGGTTTCAATTTTTTTGTTTAACGCTCTGATTTGAGCATTTAATTTTACAATGGTTTCCATGGGTTAAGGGTTGGTTGGTTATTATTTTTTTTAGTTTTACGCAAATTAGGTAATAAAATTGATATTTAATTAAATTAATTATTAATATCCTCAAATTTGTTGTTGGTATATCCGGTTTCCTTAGTACTAAGGTCTGCGCCTATGAATAGGGTTAATAGAATGGTTAGTAAGATGGCTGCTTCCACTTTTTAAAAGTTTAATAGATTGGATAATATATAAAGTATGCGTGATTACGAATGCGCATCCCTCGTTAACCTAAACTATTATATCATCATGCAGTGCTTCTAATTCAGTTAGCCATCCATTGTACATGGATTGTTGTGCATCCTCTAGCACTACACATTCAAAAGTATCTTCAAGGTCATCCTTCCAACCGAAGTCGGTGTTCTCTTGTATCTTAGCTAGGATTTGTTCTAGTCTGATTTTGATTTCTAGATTTGTCATTTTGGATAATTTAATAATTTAAAATATTGTTTGTTGCTCGTTATAATATGGCCTATAATCTTCTATAAAGGCCTCAAATTTCTGCTTATCATTTAAGTTGGTACAATCTATTACATACTTATCATGTAGCCTTAATTCGTCTTTAATTGCGTCATGAATGTATCCCAATTGTTTTTTATTGCATTCGTTTAATAGCATCCTAAACAATTCATCTGCATCAATTTCATCTAGGAGAATGTTAATCCATTTTTCTATTTTCTCAGTTGGTATTTTACTTTTCATTTTATATAATTTTAAATAAATCTAATAATAAAGTTTTCGTAGTCAAACACTGAAACATTGAACATCCGCTCAAATTTTTTAATGTCAATGGGTGGTATGTTTTGCTTGGTTGCTTCTGCTATGAACTCATCATCACTACAAGTTAAACATTTGAAATCATCACCCATTTTATTAGCGTCTATTGCATAAACTTTAATCAAGTCTGTCATTTTATTTAATTTTAAAGTAGTTTATAGGATTACCTAGAATCTCGTAGTTATCAATGCCATCAACCTCATGATTGATATAATGCTTACCATCTTCTTTATTTAATGCAGTGTCCCATATTTCGCAATACGGCTCTTGGTTTGCATCTTCCTGATGGTAATTAACATCTAGCTTGGTGCCGTCCTTCAGTTCAAATCCATGCCAATATTCACCGGTATCACCGGCATTTAAATCAAACATAAAGACCTGCTCTAGGTAGTGTAAGGTCAATACTTTGTTGTCATAGTCAATTACAAATTTGTTTGTCATTTTAATTAATTTAATAGTGGTTAATTGTATGTCTTTACTTTTAGGCAAATTAGAATAAAAATGATTTGATTGTTTTCAATGTTTTAACTGACAGAGCGCCAAAAATTAATGTGAAAGATGTGGCGCATAGTGTCAATGTGATTGCGTAGAGTGTTACTAAGATTGTGTCCATGGTTGGTTTATTTTTTAAAATTTTATAAATTGATAATCGTAATCTCCTTCGTATGCGCCTATAAAAATGTTATCAGATGATAAATCAAGTTCATCGGTTTCATCAGAATCAGATTGTTGAACTGCAATGTTTATTTTGGCTAGCCAATCTTTTTTATTACGGATGGCAACCACCTCGTTTACATTTGTCAGAATAACTACACCATAAATTGATTCAGCATTTTTTATAAATTGAAATGTACCGCTGTCATCATGTTTATCGTATGTGATTATGCCATCTGATTCTACTATATTTTCAGCATCAGATTCAATCGCAATTAAATCTCTCAATTTTTGTTGCGCTTCTGCATCCGAATTGAATTCCTCAATGTAAGCTAGATTTTGAAATGAATAACCTTCGCCGTTCCATGTTTCAATGATTGCGTATTTCATTTTAATTTTTTCAGTTTTTAATGTGGTGACTCCACAATTGGTTAAGACCACCCGAAGGTGGTTTCGGCCATTAGGCCTCGTCAGTTAACCTGCGTAGATTGTTTCAAATAATCTCTCATCTAGTGTACGTTGTTGGTCAAATGTTTTCTTTAATTTACCATGTAATAATTCGTTGAATGCGTTGTATACAATCCATTGATTAGGACGCGTGTTTAGTAGCTTTGATTCGCGCTCAATCACATCAAAAACAAATCTTGCATTGGCGCTAGGCTCAGGGTTCTTATCGCTAGATTCATACTTAAACAATCCTGATGTTTTAGCGGTGAACTTTACATAATCCTCTAGGTTATACACCGGACGTTCTGCAAGCACCTCAAATTTGCGTTTTAGACTATAGAATTCGTTGTCCATGAACTTACCTACAATCTCATCCAATTTAGGCATTACAATGTCAGCAATAGCCCCTGAGTGCTTAACTGAGAAGCCAATGTGTGTTTGTGCTACATGGAGGCCATTGTCACACACCTTGCGCCAAAATCCAAAAGAACCGCTAGTCTTACATGAACCATCATAGCTATTCACAAATCGTAGCATAGGACGTAGTACATCCTGTTCACCTTTAACAGCTACTTTGTACCTGTCATCTGCTAGGACGTAATCAACTACAAACGAGCGATTGTCACGATTGATACTGCGTTGTTGGTAGTAGATGTCTGCATCAATTAGCTTCTCCTCTACACCCAGAAAAAATTTCTCATTTGGTAGATGGCCATAAGAATTAGAAACCACATTCACGATTTGATTCTCACAGATGATGGCATTCTCTAAACCTCTCCTAGAGGCGATTCCTGTCAGGCTTTGCAGTGGGACGATGGATGAGTCAACCAAGACATTATCCTGTCTAGAATTGGCTAAAATGCTGTCTAATTTTGATGCTGCTTCCTGTGGTGTACGGGCTGAGAAAGTGTCTTGTAACTTATTCATAAAATATTTTCAGTTTTTTATGTGGTGACTCCACGTTATGGTTAATACATCCTAGCCGGTACCCTACCGATTTGATAAATGTACCCCCACGCTCTGCATGGTAGCTCTAGGATGTTTCGGATATTGAATCCATCATCAGTTAACCTCTAGTATATATCAACACCGCTATATGTTCTGCTAATTTCAATCAGGGTGTCACCAATCTGCATGGCATCCCTCCTATTAAAGAATCGCTCAACCTCGTATCCTAGCATCCCATTAGGCTTGCAATGGTCAATTGCTTTCCATCCGGCATCCTGACCGCTCTCAGGGAGCATAATTGAATTAAATTTGATAGCTTCTGAACAACTAAACGGACGGAAGCCATGCTTGGATAATTTAGCATTCACATTTGCTAATCTTCTTTTTAAATTTGGTTTCATGTGGTTAGTTTAAAATTTGATATATTCTCGTGTGTTGATATTTTTAAATAGCAGTACTTCCTTATCTGTTCCTTGGTGCTGCACACCCATGTACATATAAAGACCGGCATAATTCTGATCGTTTGGATTACTGCTCAGCAACCCATTTTCAATAGCAATGGTAAAAGCTAAATTTGGACTCATGGTATGGTATTTTTATGGCTAAGACGCTCCTGAGAGCGTTTCGGCCAATCAGGCCATCGTCAGTTAACCTTTAGCAGGGGCAAACATTTCTCTGCCCATTCGTATGAATTCGCTATATTCTCTATCACCCATAAATTCTCTTAATTCATTTTGGATAGAATGGTATGCAATGGTTAAGAATCTTGCTACCTCTTTATTTTCTTGTTCATCAATTAGCATATTTACACTTAATAAATCGCTGAATAACTTGTGTTCGTAGGTTGTCATGGTATTTAGTTTAATCGGTTAATAATTGCTTGTAACGTGTCAGTAGCAGCTAGTACGCAGTCTTTTTTGCGGTATCCGTAATCGCTATCCAAAAAAGTATTGTCCAAGTGTATTTGCCATCCAAATTTCTTATCGTAATTAGTAAAAATTTGAATTTCATAAATACCAACTTTTGTAGGCATTGTAGCTACATATGTGTCTGCTACTTTTTTAAATTTTAGATTCATTTTTAAAAATTTTTATGGTTAATATGCACATCCCCCTAGGGATGCACATTTCGGCCATTTAGGCCTCATCAGTTAACCTTTTTAGTGTTCTCTTGGTGAATTCCTTCTCAAATTTTGAATAGTCTAATTTGGCCAATGTGGTGGCCTCATCTTCAGAAAAATTGAATTTATTCATTAAGAATATTAATCTTTCAAGTAATGGTTGAGAATTCCAAAATTTACTGATTTCTTTAAATGTTGTGTCCATGGTATTAAATTTTATTGGTTAATATGTGTGGCCATCGTGTGGGTAAGAAGGTAGCAGACAAGACATCTTGAAAGTACCAACCTATGCATTCCACATCGGATTCCGTAGTTGGAGGTCAACGCTACCTATATAGGTGGTAGCTACTTCCCTAGCTTCTTTTTATACCCTCAAGCTAGTGATGGTGTGGTGGTTGGGGTGCTTATAGGCTCGGCAGACAATCCTTAGTGCTACTATATAGTATGTCTATATTTCGCATTGTCGGGTTCAGCATTTCTTAGTTTTTAAACGTAAGTGAGAACCCACCTTGAAAAGAACTAGCGACATCGTTTCCCTCAATCGCTATGCTAAGGTACGGAATTATTTTATATTTGAGCAAAATAAAATCAATGAAGAGGTGTTTTCACAAAATTTTAACATTTGGACCTAAATCAATTTAAAGGCCATTTTTAGGCGATTCTAGACACCCTGATACGTTTTGATACTAATACCAAGGACGGACCGAGATAGTTTAAATTTGAGCAAATTAGATTTTTTTACTATGCGTAAAGTGTTGATTTTGGAAAACGCCCCAAATCTGCCATGGTCACCATATTAATACCATACACCTAGCACCTAGCTACCATGTTATACCATACCCATGGCCCTACCTCCCCCATATACCCTACCTACCTAGGAGCATAGCCCACCCAACCAACCGCATACCGCAACCAATTGCATGACAACCAAGCCAAGCCCCATACCCCACGAAACCCGCGCCACATACCATACACAGG
>Ga0315904_10003667_pt1 | contig 22411 bp, 20 predicted proteins | sample LakEriMetagenome_6_FD_203529 | JGI IMG/M metagenome (GOLD analysis project Ga0315904, IMG submission 203529) | Freshwater fungal communities from buoy surface, Lake Erie, Ohio, United States - Buoy 12 MA120 | ecosystem: Environmental > Aquatic > Freshwater > Lake | place: USA: Lake Erie, Ohio... | reverse complement strand
CGTGTTAGTGGGGATGGGCAGCACGTCGAGCCGGTAGATGTCGTGGAACTCGGCGGCCTCGGTTTCGGCGGTGCCGGTCATGCCCGCGAGTTTCTGATAGAGGCGGAAGTAGTTCTGGATGGTGATGGTGGCGAAGGTCTGGGTTTCCTTCTCAATGGCGACGCCTTCCTTGGCTTCGACCGCCTGATGGAGTCCGTCGGACCAGCGGCGGCCCGGCATTTCGCGGCCGGTGTTTTCATCAACGATGCAGACTTTCCCGTCCTTGACGACGTATTGCACGTCCTTTTCGAAGACACAGTAGGCTTTGAGAAGTTGTGATATGTTGTGAATCTTCTCGGCTTGGGCGTCCATGCGCCGCTGGCACTCTTCCTTGGCGGCGATTTTCTCTTCGGGTGTGAGATCGCGGTTGGTCTCGATATCCGCGAAGAGCGTGCCCAGGTCGGGCAGCGTGAAGGAGTCCGGGTCGCCCGGAGAGAGAAACTCGCGGCCCATTTCCATCAAGTCCGAGTCGTGGCCTTTTTCATCGATGATGAAATAGAGTTCCTCCTTGAGTTCGAAGAGTTCCTTTTTCTGGGCGTCCTGGTGGAATGACAGTTCGGCCTTTTCCATCAGGCGGCGCATGTCGGGCTCCTCCATGTAGCGCATGAGCTGGCGGTTGCGCGGCTGGCCGAGCTTGAGCTTGAAGAGCAGGCGGCCGGCGCCGTCCTTGTCGCCGGCGTCGAAGAGTTGTTTGATCTCCGCGGCGACCTCGTTGCAAAGCGCGACCTGGCGTTTCACGAGTTGCTCGACGAGCGGCTTGTATTTGTCGAACTGGTGGGTGGAGTGGGACGAGGGGCCGGAGATGATGAGCGGCGTGCGCGCCTCGTCGATGAGGATGGAGTCCACTTCGTCGATGATGGCGAGGTAGTGGCCGCGCTGGACCTGTTCGTCCTTGGTGGCGGCCATGCCGTTGTCGCGCAGGTAGTCGAAGCCGAACTCGGCGTTGGTCCCATAAGTGATGTCGCAGGCGTATTCGGCGCGGCGTTCCCACGGCGGCATCTGGTTCTGGATGCAGCCGACGGTTAATCCGAGAAACTGATAGAGCGAACCCATCCAGTCGGCGTCGCGGCGGGCGAGGTAGTCGTTGACGGTGACGATGTGCACGCCGAGGCCGGTGAGAGCATTCAGATAGACGGGCAGGGTGGCGACGAGCGTCTTGCCCTCGCCGGTCTGCATTTCGGCAATCATGCCGCGGTGCAGGGCGACTCCGCCGATAAGCTGGACGTCGAAATGAACCATTTCCCAGAGGATCGGATGGTCGTTGACGGTGATGGTGGTGCCGCACATGCGGCGCGCGGCGTTTTTGACGACGGCGTAGGCCTCGGGCAGGATTTGCTCGAGATACTTGGCGCGTGATTTGGGAAACTCGGATTCGACCTCGTGGAAGGCGGCCTTGGCGGCTTCGATCGAGTCGGCGGTGGCCTCAACCTTGGCGGGCAGCGCCGGAAACTCCCCGCGCAAGGGAACGAGACGCGTTTCCAAATCGGCGGCAGTCGCGGCGAGCGCGGCGGCATCCATGCGCTCGATGACCGGTTTCGCCGGCACTTGCAGCACATGATAACGGGCGAGGTGGGCCTGCCAGTTGCGGGTCATTTCGCGCAGTTTCTCCTCCGGTTCGCGCTGCAGCGCTTCTTCGATTTCGCAAATGCGGGCGACCGTCGGACGGATGCGGCGCACTTCGCGCTGGTTCTTGCTGCCGACGATTTTCTGGAGAATCCACTTGATCATGTGAGAACTGGGGTAGGGCGGTTGGAACCCGCCGGGCCGCAGGCCATACACCGGGTATCGGACGGGTGCAAGCGCTAGGCTTCACTTGCGCCGCGGGCAGTGAACCCGCGGTTTGGCGGAGTCCTCATCACGAAACAGGCAGGGTGCCAACGCAACCAGCCAGACGACTCCGGCGACCGCCCATGTCCATGCGGCGTAGTTGTGGTGGGATGTGCGGATGGCAGGCAGGAAATCCGCGCTCATGCGCGTGGTCGCCGCCAGAATCAGCAGTCCGGTCACCCAGCGCAGCCAGAGTATCCGTCCACTTAACAGATCGTGGCGTCCGGCATGGCCGAGGATCACGCGGGTGCCCACTGCCAGAGTGATCAGGCCGATTCCGGATGCGAAAAACAAATGCAGCGAACCGACGCGCGCACTTGGCCAAAAGGCGGCGCAGAGGCAGCCCGCCGTGAGACCGGCGATCGCCCAACGCGTGGCATTGCCGGGGGTGGTCGGCAGTTTCGCGCGGCGGAAAACCGGCAATTCCAGCGAAAACCACACGATGATCACGATGGCGCGCAGCAATTGTCCGGTCATGGCATGGACATGGACCTCCAGCGTGAAACTCCCGATCACCAACAACCCCGCAAAGATAGAGGCCCATGTCTTGCGCCACCACCCGGCTGGCGGGCGCGGCGCGTCATCGAACGAATGGCTGCTGCTCATGCCGAAAAATCGCGGCAGCAGGAATGGCCCGATACCCATTAGCGGCAGCAGCAAAAATCCCTGAAACAACAGCAGGCGCGCCCATTGCCATTCCACAAGGCCGGGCCTTGTTTCGATGGCCAGAAATCCCGCCGCCATTACGCCGACCCAAAGTCCCGCGAAAACCAAAACAAACCCAGGCGGGGGAGTGTCCCGGTTTCCTCTAATCCAGCGGACGGCCATCGTGGCGATCAACGTCAGCAGCATCGCCGCGAAAACCGCGTCGCCCGCCATCACATTTCCCGCCGAATGACTGGCAAACATCGTACCCCACAAGCCGAGGATGACGATGAACTCACCCCAGGACCACGGGCGGCTGCCGGTCATGCGTGGAAACGCCGTGCCCAGAAATCCGGCGACGAAAGCCCCCATGAAACACTCGATCATGATCCGCGTGTGCGCCTCGCCCGGATAAAACCGCAGCCATCCGCCATATAGCAGCGGCCACATCATCACTCCCCAGATGCTCGCCAGCATGCCTAGCGGGAAAAACAACCGATAAGGCTCAGTGCGGACCATCTCGACGATGCGTTTCATTGCTGACAAACTCACCAGGTGAGAACCGGTAATTCAAGAAATTAAATTCATTAAATAGCAGAGCTGAAGATGCTTCCTGATATTATTTAAAAATTTACAGCTCAATTATATAAAAATTCTTGTCATGTTACAAGATCGCGGGTATTCCCATGGGCAGTCCCATGTCCTACACCCCACTCCCCACCCACAGTGAAGCCAAGTCTCCCCGGAAACACGGGTTGCTTTGGCAGATTTTCATTCAAGGCCCCCGTTTGCTGCTGACCTCGCGGATCAGCGTGAAATGCGCAACCCTGATGACGGCCCTATGCATGCCCGCATTGTTATGCTGGGCGACCTTGACGATTCCGGCGCTGATTTTCCAGTCGCCGCATCAACATGCCTATTTCTATTTTTCACAAATCATCAATGAAGACCCCACCCGATGGTTCGTGCTACTGCTGGCCGGCATCTGTGCGATTTTCTCTCTGGCTGTTCCGGCGGCGCTTCCAGCGCCACATTCCGAACAACATGCCTGAGGTTCCATCATCGCCCGGCTTGCCAGAGGCGGCCATCCCGCATAAGCATGCGGCCTTGTGACCGTAGGAATCCTTCTCAACCCGCTCAAAGCCGGATCTGTGCCCACTCTCATGGCACTGGAGAAAGCGCTGCGGCAGGAGGGGATCGAAACGCTGCTGGATGAGCGTAGCGCGGCCTTGGCGGGAAGAAGCGACGGCATACCCGCCACGGATTTTTCCAAACACGTCGATGTCGCCGCTGTCATCGGCGGAGACGGCACCATGCTGCATGCCGTTTCGCGTTTGGGAGATTTTGACAAACCGGTGGCCGGCATCAACATCGGCACCCTGGGTTTTCTAACAAGCTGCACGGACTCGGAGATGCCGCACTTCGCCAAGGCGCTGGCAGCCGGACTCTATGCCACCAGCGCGCGCATGCTTCTCGCGGCCACGGTCCACCGCAGCGGCAGGCCGCCGCAGGAATTCACCGCGCTCAACGAGATCACGCTTGCGCGGGGTGAAACCGGCCGCCTCGTTTCCCTGCGGGCGCGGGTCAATGGCGAGTTGCTCAACAACTACCGTGCCGACGGTTTGATCGTCGCCACTCCCACCGGCTCCACCGCTTACTCACTGGCCGCCGGCGGACCGCTCATCGCGCCCGGCGCGGCCGTCATGCTGATCACTCCGATCTGCCCGCACAGTTTGAGCCAGCGCGCGCTGGTTCTGCCGGAAGATTCGGTGGTGGAACTCTCGTCGGAAGATCACGACAAGGCTCCGATGCTGTTCACGGTGGACGGCCGCGAGAGCGTGAGGATCGGGGAAGGGGATCACGTCGAAGTGAGGAAATCCAACCGCGCGTTCAATCTGCTCCGGTTGGAGGGAAGCTCGTTTTACGAGGCGCTGCGATCGAAGCTTGGTTGGCAGGGCATGTGATTGATTCCGCGCCGCATCACAGCCGCGCCAACACCGCATCGCCCATGCCCTTGGTGCCGGTTTTCGTTTCACCTTCGCGGCCTGTGGCAATGTCGCCGGTGCGGAAACCGTCGGCGATGGCTTTGGAAACCGCGTTTTCGATGGCATCAGCGGCTTCGGTTTCCCCGAGCGAAAAACGCAGCAGCATGGCAAGAGATAATATCTGTGCGATCGGATTCGCGATGCCTTGTCCGGCGATGTCCGGCGCGGAACCGCCCGAGGGTTCATACATTCCGAAGTAAAGTCCGTCGTCCTTCTGTTTGCCGAGCGAGGCGGATGGCAGCATGCCCAGCGAACCGGAAATCATCGCCATCTCGTCTGATAGAATGTCGCCGAAAAGATTTTCCGTCACCAACACATCGAAGGAACCCGGCCGGCGGATCAATTGCATCGCCGCGTTGTCAACATACATGTGTGACAACTCCACTTCGGGAAACTCTTTGGCGATTTCCACCACCGTTTCACGCCACAACACCGACGACGCGAGCACGTTCGCCTTGTCCACTGATAGCAACTTCTTCCTGCGCCCCATCGCCGCGGTGAAGGCCACACGGGCGATGCGCTCGATCTCGCTCTTCTTGTAAATCATGGTGTCGAGTGCGACCGGTTCGCCGTTCTCCTCGTGGCGACCTTTGGGTGTGCCGAAATACACGCCACCCGTGAGTTCGCGCACGCAGAGCACGTCGAAGCCGTCGGCGATGAGTTCCTGTTTCACCGGCGAGGCGTGGGTCAGCGCCGGCAGGCAGACACCGGGCCGCAGGTTGGCGAAAAGCCCGAAGTGTTTTCTCAAGGGCAGCAGCGCGCCGCGTTCCGGCTGGATGTCGGGCGGCAGGTTCTCCCACTTCGGCCCGCCCACCGAACCGAAGAGGATCGCATCCGCCTTTTCACAAGCCTGCACGGTGTCCACCGGCAGCGGATGGCCGGTGGCATCAATCGCGGCACCGCCCACCAAGTGCTCGCTGCGCGAAACGGCGAAGCCGAATTTCGCCTCTGCGGCCTCCAGGATGCGGACGGCCTCGGCCATGACTTCGGGTCCGATGCCGTCTCCGGCGAGAATCGTGATGCGGTGCTTGCGTGACATGCGCGGGAAAATGCAGACCTCCCGCGCGGCTGGCAAGCATCTCCGTCCCGCCCGGGATGACAAATCGCCGGCTTGACCGGCGTATCCCGCCAGCCTGTCATTCCAAACCCATCGTCCATGAAATCATTCCATCTTTTGCCGCTCCTGCTGCAGGTGCTTTGCCTGCCAGTCCCGGCAGCCGAAACTTCCCGCATGAACATCGTGCTGCTTTATGCCGATGACTTGGGCTATGGCGATCTCGGGTGTTACAATCCGAAATCAAAAATCCCCACACCGAATCTCGACCGTCTCGCAAGCGAGGGCTTGCGTTTCACCGATGCACACAGCTCGTCCGGTATTTGCACGCCCTCGCGTTATGCGATGCTCACCGGCCGCCATCACTGGCGCGACTTCCACGGCATTGATGGCGGTTTCGACAAATCATTCTTCAAGCCGGGACAACTCACGCTCCAGGCCATGCTCCGCCAGAAGGGCTACACGACCGCCTGCATCGGCAAGTGGCATCTCGGCTGGGACTGGGATTCCATCCGCAAACCCGGAACTCCGGAAAACTCGAAAAAACATGATGATTTCGACTGGTCCAAACCCTTCCGCGGCGGGCCTCTGGATCATGGATTCAGCCATTACTTCGGCGACAACGTGATCAACTTCCCGCCCTACACGTGGATTGAGAACGACCGGGTGCTGGCAGTTCCGGACATCACCTTCAAAACCACCCCGCAGAACACCAAGGAAGGCCAGTGGGAATGCCGCGAGGGACCGGGCCGCTCGGATTGGGACTTCTATCAGGTTCTGCCCACGCTGACAAAACGAGGCGTGGAATACATCCATTCCCGCAAGGGAAAACCCGAGCCGTTCTTCCTCTACTTCCCGCTGCCTTCGCCTCACGCGCCGATTGTTCCGACCGATGATTTTGACGGGAAATCCAAGGCTGGTCCCTACGGCGATTTCGTTGTCCAGACTGATGACGCCTGTGGCCAAATCCTCAAAGCCCTGCGCGAGGCCGGCCTCGAATCCAACACCATCGTGATCTTCTCCGCGGACAACGGGCCGGAAAACTACGCTTATCCTCGTGATGAAAAGTTCGATCATTGGTCGGCCGCACCGCTGCGAGGCCTCAAGCGCGACATCTACGAAGGCGGCCACCGCGTGCCAACCCTCATCAAGTGGCCCGGCCTCACCAAGGCTGGAGCGGTCAGCGACGCGCTCTTCGCCCAGATCGACCTTATGGCGACGTTTGCCAATCACCTTGGTTTCGAACTGCCGGAAAAATCCGCCGAGGACTCGCACGACTATCTTCCGTATCTGAAAGGTGAAGTTACAAACCCGCCGCGGACCATCATGGTTCACAACACTTTCAAGGACAACTATGCGATCCGCCATGGCGACTGGGTGCTGATCGATGCGAAAACCGGAGCCGCCCGCCAGCCGCCCGCCGCTTGGAGAATGAAACATGATGTCCCCGCCCAAGATCATCAAACGGTCGGGCTCTACAACCTGCGCGATGACCTCGGCCAGCGTCAAAACCTCGCCGAAAATCATCCCGACAAGGTGGCCGAACTCCAAGCCATGTTGAAAAAAATCCGCGATCAAGGCCACACCGCCCCGCGTCTGACGGAGCGCGGACTTTAGTTCGCACGAATAAGACTGGCGGGCTGAATTCCGCGCCCCATCATCACCACCGATGAAACCCACCAAGCTCATCACCGCCCTGTGGTTCCTGTCCCTTGCCATAAACTTCGCGGCTGATCCCAAACCCAACATCCTCTTCATCGCCATTGATGATCAGAACGATTGGATCGGCCACATGGGCGGGCATCCGATGGTCAAGACCCCGAACCTCGACGCCCTCGCCGCGCGCGGAACCACTTTTCTCAACGCGCACTGCCAGTCGCCGCTCTGCAATCCCTCGCGCACCAGCCTCATGTTCGGCCTGCGTCCGACGACTACGGGCATTTACGGGCTGTCACCCGCGCCGCGCGCTCATGACGAACTCCGCGACCGTGTCTCCCTGCCGCAACATTTCGCCGCTCACGGCTACCGCACTTATGCCACCGGCAAGATTTATCACATGGGCACGAACGCCGGCGGCAAAACCGCGAAGCCCGAGTTCGATGTCACCGCGCCCTTCGGGGGTGCCGGTGCCATGCCACCCGGCAAACTCATCGGCCCCACCCCGATGGGTGACAACCCGCTCATGGACTGGGGCGTCTGGCCGCCCGACAACGACGATACCAAGAAGGGCGATTACAAAGTGGCCTCCTGGATCACCGAGCAAATCCGCGAAGCGCCGAAGGAACAGCCTTTTTTCATTGCCGCCGGTTTCTTCCTCCCGCACGTGCCGTGTTATGCCACACAGCAGTGGTTCGATCTCTATCCGGATGACGACAGCGTCCTGCCGAAGATTTTGGAAACCGACCGCGAAGACACGCCGCGTTTCTCATGGTATCTTCACTGGCAACTCCCCGAGCCGCGCCTCAGGTGGTTGCGTGAGAAGAACCAGTGGCGCAATCTCGTGCGCAGTTATCTCGCAAGCACCAGTTTTGTCGATGCACAGATCGGCCGACTGATGAAGACACTGGAGGAAACCGGTCGCGCGGACAACACCATCGTCGTCGTCTGGAGCGATCACGGCTGGCATCTCGGAGAAAAAGCCATCTCCGGCAAAAACACCTTGTGGAGCCGCTCCACCCGCGTGCCGCTCATCTTCGCAGGTCCCGGCATCAAACCCGGCCAGCGCTGCATGCAACCTTCCGAATTGTTGGACATCTATCCCACGCTCGCCGAGCTCGCCGGTTTGACCCAACGCGACGGCCTCGAAGGTCTCAGCCTCGTCCCTCAACTTCGCGACGCCGCCACCAAACGCACGCGTCCCGCCATCACCAGCCACAACCAGGGCAACCATGGCATCCGCAGCGAACGCTGGCGCTACATCCGTTACGCCGATGGCAGCGAGGAACTCTATGATGTGATTGCCGATCCGCACGAATGGCATAATCTCGCTGGCCAACCCGGCCATGAAACCGTCATCGCCGGACACAAGGCGTGGCTGCCCAAGCCGGATCTTCCGCCCGCCGCCCATAGCGCGTCCCGCATCCTCACCTTTGATCCGGCCACCGACACCGCCGTGTGGGAAGGCAAGCCTGTGAAACGAACCGATCCGATTCCCGAATGAAACAAATCATCATATCCCTGCTCTTCGGATCAAGTCTCGCCGCACAAGTCATCCCTTATGATTTTCCAAGCGAGTTCCCAACCAGCCAGGCCTACACGGCAAGCATCGCCGGAACCGCCGTGCCGGCGCTGCAAACCAAGCGCGGAGCTTTCCTGAGCTTCGGCATGACAGGGCCGGTGGAGGTGAAAGTGAAGCTCGCGAAAGCACCACAGTCCGTCTTCGTGCGTCCGCTGTCCGCCGGGATCAAGGCGGAGATCAATGGCGACACATTCCGTTTCCAACTGCCGCGCCCGATGAATCTCAGCGTGGAGATCGATGGAGGCCTGGATGATCCTTTGTTCGTCTTCGCCAATCCGAAACTCGATTCGCCCGACCGCAAGGACCCGAAGCTGAAGTATTACGAAGCCGGAAAAATCCACGACGCCGGAGAAATCCTGTTAGGCGATGGCGAGACGCTCTATCTCGAAGGCGGGGCCGTCGTGCGCGGCGAAGTGCGCGGCCGCAACGGCCGCAACGTATCGGTGCGCGGCGCGGGCATCCTCGATGCGGGCGCCCGCAAACACAAAATCAACATGCTCGTGCTGCGCGAGTGCCGCGACTCGGTGGTCGAAAACATCATCCTGCTCGATCCACTCGGCTGGACGATGCACCTCAGCGCTTGCGAGAACATCAGGGTCGCCAACACCCGTGTCATCGGCTGGCGCGCCAACAGCGACGGACTCGACATCGAGCATTCCAGCAAGGTCCGCGTGGACGGTTGCTTCTGGCGCACCAATGACGATTGCATCGCCATCAAGGCGGTTTATCCGCCGGGCGTCAAAGGTGTGCCGTTTGAGGAAATGATCAACCCCGAGACCATCGGCGGTCATGATGTCCCGCGCGTCGAGGGCGGCGCGATGGAGGACATCGACATCCGCAACTGCGTGTTGTGGAACGACGCGGGAGGACAGGGATTCGAGATCGGTTTTGAACTGCGGGTCGACGCCATCCGCGGCATTATCTTCCGGGATAGTGACATCATTCGCGTGATCGGCGGCGGCGCGTTCACCATCCACAATGGCGACCGTGCGAAGATTGAGAACATCCTCATCGAAAACATCCGCGTGGAAAACACCGACCGTCTGGTGGATTTCCACGTGGGCCTTTCAATCTACAGTCATGATTGCCCGCCGGATTTCCGCCGAACCAATCCCAAACGCAAGGCTCCACCCAAGGAAAACCTGCCCGCCCGGGCGAACAATCCCTACCAATGGTATGTCCCCGCGGATGATGATCTTCCGAAATACGAAAACCACCGCGGCCACGTGCGTGATGTCATCTTCCGGGATGTGACCGTTTCCACCGCGCCGCAAACGAACTCCTTCCTCATTGGCTACAGCGACACGCGCGGCATCTCGGACGTGACATTTCAAAACCTCGTGATCGAAGGGCGCCCCATCCGCTCGGCCGCCGGGGCGGATCTGTTCATCAAGCACGCGCGGCGTGTGCGTTTTGTTCCGTGATCCAAAGTCGCAATACTTCAAGCCGCGCTTGATTAACTCCTGCGCGTGGCGATTCTCCGGCACATGAGAGACTGGGAAGCGCATTATCAGGCGGGCGACACGCCCTGGGATCATGGCGGAGCCGCTCCGCCCTTGTTGGAAATGATCGACCGGCTTGGCGTGGCGCTCTGGCAGGGAGGTCCGGTGCTCGTCCCCGGTTGCGGCAGCGGCCACGACGTGCGGGCGATCGCGGCAAGCGGCGTGCCAGCCATCGGACTCGACATCGCGGAGACCGCCGTCGCCAAGGCGCGCGCCGTTCCGTGTGAGGGTCCGGCATCATACGAGCATGGAAATTTTCTCGACCCGGAATGGAGGGCGGGTCGGACTTATCCGGCGATCTGGGAGCACACTTGCTTTTGCGCGATCCTGCCCGAACAGCGCCGCGCATACGCGCAGGCCGCCGCCGCGCTACTGCCCGGGGGCGGGATTCTTTCCGGCGTGTTTTACCTGACGCCCTATGATCCCGGCGAGCATCGTGATGGTCCGCCCTTCGATGTCACGGTGGCGGAGTTGGATGAGACTTTCGCGCCGTGGTTCGGGCGGATCGATGGCTGGGTGCCGCGATGCGCCTACCCCGGCCGCGAGGGCAGGGAGTGGATCGGAATTTTCCGGAGACTTCCGCAAGCGCGGGTTGCCGAAGAGGCGGGATGTGCTTAGCGTGCCGCTCCACTCACGAAATGAAACGCCTCCTGACATTTCTTTTCCTCGCGCTCATGCCTTGCGTTTTCGCTGCGGAAGGCCGGCCCTACGTGAACGACAAAAAGGCCCCTGAAAGCCGCAAGGACATCGAGGTCATCCAGTCCGCCGTGGTGGCGGCGCTGCCGCAGGCGCGCGCGGCCACGGTGTGCATCGAACTCAGGCAGGGCTCCGGCAGCGGCGTGATCGTTTCCCCCGAGGGCCTCGTTCTAACAGCGGCGCACGTCAGCACCGGCGTGGGCAAGAAGGTCACGGTCGTCATGGAGGATGGCACGCGCCATCCCGCGATCACTCTCGGCCTGGTGGCGGATTCCGACGCGGCGATGATCCAGATCACCGATGAAGGGAGGTTTCCCTTCGTGGAGATCGATCGCAAGGACTCGGTCCGGCTCGGCGACTGGGTGTTCTCACTGGGCCACTCCGGCGGCTTCGACCAGGCGCGCGGCTCGGTCGTGCGGCTCGGGCGGCTGGTGCGCATCGCCAACCGCACGCTGCAATCCGACTGCATCCTCATCGGCGGCGACTCCGGCGGACCTTTGTTCGATCTAACGGGAAAACTCGTCGGCATCCACTCGCGGGTGGGCCAGCAGTTGCAGGTGAACATGCATGTGCCGATGAGCGTTTTTATCGAAAACTGGCAGGGCATGCTGGATTCGGAGTTCATCGGCGAGGGGCCATTCGCCAAACTAGCGGAAAAAGGCAAAGGTTTCCTCGGCATGGCCACGGAGTCGCGCAAGGAAGGCGGGATCAAGGTGACGAAAGTTGGCGAGAACACCCCCGCGAAGGCGGCCGGCCTGAAAGTCGGAGACATCCTCCACTCGCTGAACGGCACGCCGCTTGAAAGCCGCGAACAGTTGCAGGAACTGCTCAAGGAATTGGCTCCCGGCGACGAGGTGGCCTTCGACATGGAACGCGGCGGAAAACGCGAAACCCTCACATTCGAACTCGGTGAACGCTGAACGCATTGTCATTCTCATATCATGTTCGCTGGCCGGATTGCTGCCCGCCCAGCAAAGTCTTGAATCCGAATTCCGAACCACCGGCACGGCGGTGACTTCCGTGTTCGAACCGCAACGCGCGGTGCTGCAAACATCCAGCGCCGTCATTCTCGACGGCCGCAAGGAGATCGGCTACGGCGTGGTGGTTTCCCCGGACGGTCACATCCTCACCAAGGCCAGCGAACTCGAAGGTGCGGGCAAACTTTCGGTCACCGTGGACCGCACCAACTACAAGGAAGTGACCACGCTCGCCACCGATCCCCAGTGGGATGTGGCTCTCTTGAAAATCGATGCCGATGATCTGGTGCCGGTGGTTTACGCGCCGACCAGCGACGTCCCGCAAGGCACTTGGGTGGTGGCCAACGGCGCGACCTCGCGCTTCGCGCGCCGCGCTCTGGCGGGTGTCGTCAGCGCGAAGATCCGTGAGGTTCCCGCCGCGGGAGGCATCGCGCTCGGTGTCGTGCTCTCGGCCAAGGGCAAGCGCCTGGTCATCGAGGATGTCGCCGAAGGCAGCGGCGCGGAGGAGGCCGGATTGAAAAAGGGCGACGTGCTGCTGAGCATCGCGGGCAGAAAAATCACCCGTCTTGAAGATATTCCGGAAGCCCTCAAGGATTTCAAAGCCGGCAGCACCGTGGAGGTTGGTTACATGCGTGACAAAAGCGAGGCCACCGCGGAAGTGCGGCTCTTTGCCAAAGGCGAGATGTTTTCCGATACCATGAATCGCAACGACATGATGAGCGGCGAGTTTTCCAAACGCCGCAGCGGATTCCCGCGCGTGATGCAGCATGACATCCTCGGAAGCAACCGCGTCACCGGCGGACCTTTGTTGGATCTCGAAGGCCGCTGCATCGGCATGAACATCGCCCGCGCCAACCGTGCCGAAAGCTTTGCCATCCCGGTGGAGGACCTCAAACAAATCGCCGGGCGCATGATGGCGGGGCAGGGGGAAAAATCAGAAGAAGAGCCAAAGGAGTGATGCGAGGCGGCGGATGCTGACTGCCACCACTCCCGCATTTGCTTGCCGCCCGGCGCGGCTGAAAACCGCTCTTGCAATCCAAGGCGTTTTCAAAACGCCATTCGTTTCGACAACGTTCCGGCTTTCGGGATGAAATCAGCGCCGGCTCCAGCGCCGGACCTCGAAGGCCTCATGGCTTTCTATCGATTCCGTCACCGGAAAAGCGTGCTCGAACTCCGGAAAGTGTGTGTCGCCCTCGTGTTCCCCGAAAACATGACTTACTAACAGATCATCGGTTTCGGGCAGGAACGCGGCGTAGATTTCCGATCCACCGATGATGAAAACACGGCCATCCAGGCCGGGCAGGGATTTCAGTTCCGCGGGTTGGTGGATGACTTCCACACCCGGTGCGGACCATGAGGGATCGCGGGTGAGCACGATGTTGCGGCGGTTCGGCAGCGGTCGGCCGATGGATTCGTAGGTCTTGCGGCCCATCACCACGGGATGGCCGCTGGTGGTTCGTTTGAAGAACGCGAGGTCGCCGGGCAGATGCCAGGGAAGCGAACCGCCGCGGCCGATCACCCGGCTGGATGTCATCGCGACGATGGCGGTGAGTTGTATGCTCAAGACGGATCAGCCCCGCTGGTCGAGGGTTTGATAGGGGCGCTGCGTGGCACCGGTGTAGATCTGGCGCGGACGGCAGATGCGGCTCTGGGTGTCGTCCATCACTTCCTTGAAGTTGGCGATCCAGCCGGGCATGCGTCCGATGGCGAACATGACGGTGAACATGTCCAACGGGATGCCGATGGCGCGCATGATGATGCCACTGTAGAAATCGACATTCGGATAGAGCTTGCGGGAGACGAAGTATTCATCGTGCAGCGCGATTTCCTCAAGTTTCTTGGCGATGTCGAGCAGCGGATCGGACTTGTGAAGCTGGGCGAGCACCTTGTCGCACTGTTGCTTGATGATGATGGCGCGGGGGTCGAAATTCTTATACACGCGGTGGCCGAAGCCCATGAGCCGGCGGTGGGTGGTCTTGTCCTTGACGGCGGCGAGGAATTTGGAGCCGTCGTCTCCATCCTGATGGATTTCCTCCAACATCTCGAGCACGGCCTGGTTGGCACCGCCGTGGAGCGGGCCCCACAAAGCGCAGACACCGGCCGAGGCGGAGGCGAAGAGGTTGGCGCGGCTGGAGGCGACCATGCGAACGGTGGAGGTGGAGCAGTTCTGCTCGTGGTCGGCATGGAGCAGGAAGATCAGGTCGAGCGCTTTGACGATCTCGGGTTTCAACTCGCAGTCCTCGCCGGGATGCGAGAACATCATGTGGAGGAAATTCGCCGTGTATTTGAGATTGGTTTTCGGATAGATGGTGGGCAGGCCGTGGGCCTTGCGGTAGGAATAGGCGGCGATGGTGCGCACTTGCGAGATGAGCCGGGCTGCGTGCCAGGGGAATCGTTCCTCGCGTTTGTGGATGATGTTGGGATGATAGGATGACGCCGCGTTGATCATCGCCGACAGGATGGCCATGGGGTGCGCGGTGGGCGGGAAGCCGTCGAAGAGGTGGCGCATATCCTCATGCAGCATCTGGTTTTCCGTGAGCAGGTCGGAAAATTCGGCGAGTTGCTTGCGGTTGGGGAGGTTGCCGTAAATCAGCAGGTAGGCGGTCTCGATGAAGGTGCTTTTTTCCGCCAGTTCCGCGATGTCATAACCCCGGTAGCGGAGGATGCCCGTCTCGCCGTCGATGAATGTGATGGCGCTCTCGCAGGCACCGGTGTTGCCGTAGCCGGGATCGAGCGTGATGCAGCCGGTTTGGTTCCTGAGCGAGAGGATGTCGATGCCCACTTCGCCCTCGGAACCCACAATGGTTTTCAATTCTACAGGCTTGCCATCGATGATCAATTGAGCGGTTCCAGTCATGCGCGGGGAGGGTAAGCGGGTTGGTTTCAGAAATGCCAGTGCGGATTGCGGGGATTTTTCCTTCTGCGCGAAAATCTCATTCCCCGGCGTCCGGGTAGGAACCGAGCAGTTTGACCATCGAGCAGTGGCGGCCGAGTTCCTCAAGCGCCTCGGCGACTTTCGGATCCTCGCAGTGGCCGGCGAGATCGACGTAGAAGATGTATTCCCAGTCCTTGCGCTTCGACGGGCGGGACTCGATTTTGGACATGTTGATGTGGCACTGGTCGAAGGCCTGCAGCGCCTTCACGAGAGAGCCGGGGCGGTCGTGGATCGCGAACAGGATGGAGGTGCGGTCCTTGCCGGTGGGCGGGCAGGTTTTCTCGCCGATGACGAGGAAGCGCGTGGTGTTGGTGGCGCGGTCCTGGATGGATTCCTCAAGCAGGGTGAGGCCGTACATTTCCGCGGCGAGCGGACCGCCGAGAGCGGCGGCACCGTGGTCCGCCTGATCGCGTGCGATCTGAGCTGCCTTGGTGGTGGAGGAAACTTCGACGAGATCGGCTTCGGGGAAATTTTTCAGAATCCAGGAGCGGCACTGGCCGAAGACCTGGGGGTGTGAGTAGAGCGTCTTGATTTTTTCGCGCGGAATGGAGGCCATCAGCCCGTTTTCGATGCGCAGCAGGATCTGTGAGCAAATGTGCAGCGGGGAATCGACGAACAAATCAAGCGTGTGGGAAACCGCACCCTCGGTGGAGTTTTCGATGGGCACCACTCCGTAGTCGGCGAGGCGGCGTGTCACTTGATCGAACACATCTGCGAAATTCGGCTGTGGCGAGTAGTTGACCGAGTGGCCGAATTTCTTAATGGCGGCCTGATGTGTCCATGTGCCTTCGGGGCCGAGATAGGCTATCTTGAGATCATCTTCCAAAGCGAGCGCGGCGGACATGATTTCCCGGTAGATCGCGCGGATGGACTTCTCGGGCAGGCGACCCTGGTTCATCTCTACCAGTCGACGCAGGAGCGCCTCCTCGCGCTCCGGAGCGTAGATTTGCAGGCCGTCGCGTTTCTTGATGACGCCAACTTCGTGAACGAGATCGGCGCGCCGGTTGAGCAGGGCGAGCAGGTCGTGGTCGATGCCGTCGATGTGGCTGCGGATTTCGTCGAGATTCACGGAAAATCAATTGTCGGGAGTGGATTCATCCGGGAGAACGTGAGAGGCGGACGGGCTGCCGATCGCGCTGAGAGCGAGTTGTTGTTCGGCATCCGCCGGGGCTTTGGCTTCTTCCGGTTCGGGAAGCTTCACGCGGCGCAATTCGGTGGCATTGGGCAGTTCGTCGATGGAGCGGATGCCGAAGTGTTCGAAAAACAAATCGGTGGTTTCATATAATAACGGACGGCCCGGGAGTTCGGCGCGGCCACCGATGCGGATCAGATCGCGATCCAGCAGTTTCTGGATCATGCCATCGCAGGCCACGCCGCGCACGGCTTCTATTGCCGCTTTGGTGACGGGTTGGCGGTAGGCGATGATGGCCAGCGTTTCCATCGCGGGACCGCTGAGGCGTTCGGGTTTGCGGCCGGGGAACAGCTGTCGCACGAACTCGCCATACTCGGGGCGTGTGTAAAGTTTCCATCCCTTGGGTCGTTCGAGTATCGTGAAGGCGCGCTGGCTTTGCTGATAGCTGGCATTGATCTCATGAATCGCGCCTGAAATCTCTTCGGCAGTGGTCGCGGCCAGCGCGGCGAGCCAATCCGGCAGGGCAGGGGGCTCGGATCCTTCTTCCGCCTCGCGCGCTCTCACATCATCCGCTTCTGCCACACGGGCACGAACCAAGCGGGCGATTTCATCGCATGTAAGGGGCTCTTGGGAGGCGATCAGGAGGGCTTCGACTATGGCGCTAAGCTGCATGGGCGGTCGAGTATGGGGATGGCGCTCTTCATTTCAAGTCCCTTGGCCGGTTGGATCGAAGACAGGTATTTTGCAGTTCGTGACTTTTCTTCTTGATGGGGTGGGCATCCAGCGCTAACCCACCGCGCTCTTCGCTGGCGCGCTTGCCGCGTTTCCGGATGAAGCACCCGCATTTTCTCCCTCACACATCGATTCTCACCCTGCGTCATGGTTGCTAAAAAGAACACTTCCAAGAAACCCGCGCCGAAAAAAGCGGCCAAGCCCGCCGCCAAAGCTCCTAAAAAGGCGGCTCCTGCGAAAAAACCCGCGCCCGCCAAAAAGCCCGCAGCTTCTGTGAAAAAAGCGGTCCCGGCCAAGAAAGCCGCACCTTCGAAAAAAGCCGCACCCGCCAAGAAAACCGCGCCTGCGAAGAAGTCCGTCCCTCTTAAGAAACCCGCGCCTGCGAAGAAGTCCGTCCCTCTCAAGAAACCCGCGCCAGCGAAGAAGGCTGCCCCGCTCAAAAAAGCTCCCGCCGCGAAACCTGCGGCCAAGCCCGTTGCCAAGCCCGCTCCCGCATTGGTCATCAAAAAGCCGCCCTTTGTGCCGCCTCCCGCCCCCCCGTCTCCCTCTCCTCTCTCTTCCTCCGCCAACGGCAGCCACAGCCCGGCCTTCATTTCCAAACAACGCCAGCGCCTGCTCGACCTCCGCGACGAACTGGTGGACTCGATGTCCGGCATGACCCGCGACACCATCCGCAACGCGCCGGAAGGCTCCGAAGCATCCGGTTCCGGCCAACACCAGGGCGACGCCGGCAGCGACGCCTACGACCGGGACTTCGCCCTTTCCGTGCTCGCCAAGGAACAGGACGCCCTCTACGAAATCGAGCAGGCCCTGCGCCGCATTCATGCCGGCACCTACGGCACCTGTGAGATTTCCTCCCGCAAAATCCCGCAAGCCCGCCTCGAGGCCATTCCCTTCGCCCGCCTCACCGTCGAGTGCCAGGCCCAGTGGGAAAAGGAATATGGCAAACGCCGCTTCCGCCCCTCCAATGAAGTCGGATTCAGCGGTGGAAACTACACCGAGGATGAGGATTCCGACACGGTTTCGCTTGACGAGGAGGAAGATTAAACCAACATCCCGCCCCCAAAGTTCCATCCATGCCACGCGAAATCATCATCATCGAATGCACCGAGGCCAAGGCCGAAGGCAAGCCGACCTCGCGTTACGTCACCACCCGTAACAAGAAAAGCCTGCGCACGCCGGGCCGTCTCGAAAAGGTCAAATTCAATCCTTTCCTCAAGCGCCGCACCCTTCACCGCGAACTCCGCTAACCGATCCCATGTCCGAGCCAAAAACAGTTCAACGCCGTATTAACTTCCGCAAGGCCAACCGGATGATGCCGCGCCGCCGGCATGACATCCCCGCGGATCAGGTGATTCCCACCAACCCCGAGCTTCTCACCAAGTTCACCTCCGAAACCGGCAAGATCCTTCCGCGCCGCGTCACCGGTGTCTCCGCCAAACTGCACCGCAAGATCAACAACGCGATCAAGCAGTCCCGCGCCATCAACCTTCTGCCCTGATCCATCAGGCCGTTTGTTTGCCAAAACACCAATCCGTCCGCGGGTTGGTGTTTTTTCTTATTTTAGGTTGCGGCGAAACTCCGCCCGGCTATCATCCCCACGACTGCTGTGTACGACTTTTTTGGTAGCTGGCCCGAACCGATATGATCATTTGGGGGTCATTTCCCGATGTCCCATGTCACGCCTTGAACGGGAAGACAGAAAGGCATCAGGCGACCCCACTTTCAGAGTTCACGGAACGTGGCTCACAGCGCCAATGACGGCACAGCGGTTTTCTCTTGTACGGATGCCGCGGGTCGCAATCCGCCCACGCCTCCGCTTTTGACAGCCGGGGACTTGTGGCTATGTTGCGCGCCGTTCGAACCAAGCCACAATCTGATGAGCGATACCACAGCCCCCGAGAAACACGCCTTCCAAGCCGAGATCCGGCAACTGCTCGACCTCGTCGTCCACTCGCTTTACACCGACAAGGAGATCTTCCTGCGCGAGTTGATTTCCAACGCCTCCGACGCCATGGAAAAACTCCGCCACGTCGAGGCTACCGAGAAGAACATCCACCAGCCGACGCTGCCGCTGGAAATCCACATCACCACCGACGAGGATGCGAAAACCCTCACCATCGCGGATCGCGGCGTCGGCATGTCGCACGACGAACTCGTCAAAAACCTCGGCACCATCGCCCACTCCGGAACCAAGGCCTTTCTCCAGACCGTCAAGGAAGGCGGCGCGGTGCCGGGCGGCATGATCGGCCAGTTCGGCGTCGGTTTTTATTCCGCGTTCATGGTGGCGGACAAGGTGGACGTGCACACCCGCGCATGGCACGCCGACTCGCCGGAACTCGTCTGGTCCAGCGATGGCAGGAACGGATATGATATCTCGGAAACCACCGGCCTCGACCGAGGTTCGAAACTCGTGCTCCACCTCAAGGAGGACTGCGCGGAATACGCCACCGAAAGCCGCGTCAAGCACCTGATCGAAACTTACAGCAACTTCGTCGGCTTCCCGATCATTCTCAACGGCACCCGCGTCAACGAAGTCGAGGCGCTCTGGCTGAAAAACAAATCCGAGATCAGCGACGATCAATACAAGGCGTTCTATCAATTCGCCTGCAAGGCCTGGGACGAGCCCGCCTATCGTCTGCACTTCAGCGCCGACGCTCCGCTCGCGATCAACGCGCTGGTTTTCGCGCCGACGGAAAACCCGGAGCGCATGGGTTTCGCCAAGGCAGAACCCGCCGTCGCGCTTTACTGCCGCAAGGTGCTCATCGATCCCTCGCCCAAGGACCTGCTGCCGGAGTGGATGCGCTTCATGAAGGGCGTGGTGGACAGCGCGGACATCCCGCTCAACATCTCGCGCGAGACGATGCAGGACAGCGCGCTCATCCGCAAACTCGGCGGCGTCATCAGCAAGCGGGTGATCCGCATGTTCGAGAAGGAGGCCGAGGGCGAACCGGAGAAATACCGCGGTTTCTATCGGAAATTCGACCGCTACTTCAAGGAGGGCGTCGCCACCGACCACGCCAACCGCGAGGCGCTTGCGAAACTGCTGCGCTTCGAGTCATCCATGACCGAACCCGGAGCCGTCTGCGGTTTCGCCGACTATGTCTCGCGCATGAAGGACGGGCAGGAGTCGATCTATTATCTCGTCGGCGCGGGCCGCGCGCAGATCGAGAGCAGCCCCTACATCGAGGCCTTCAAGTCGCGAGGGATCGAGGTGATCTATTTCACTGATGCCGTGGACGAGTATGTCGTCGATGCGCTTGGTTCCTTCGACGGCAAAAAACTCGTTTCCATCCGCCACGGCGGCGTGGAACTTGAGGACCAGGCCGCGGAAGGCGAATCGCTTACACCGGAACAAACCACCGCGCTCTGCGAGTTCCTCAAACAGGAACTCGGCGACCGCGTGCTTTCCGTGCAAAGCGGCAAGCGCCTGGTGGACAGCCCGGTGCTCGCCCTGGTTCCCGCCGACGGCCTCAGCCCGCAGATGCGCCAGATGATGAAGGCGATCGACGAGAACTTCAAAGACGAGATCAAGGTGGAGCTGGAAATCAATCCGCGCCATCCGCTTGTTAGAAAACTCTCCGATGCGAAGGACTCCAACCCGGAAGTCGCCGGACTCGTCGCACGCCAGTTGCTCGACAACGCCCTGATCTCAGCGGGCCTGCTCGAAGACGCCCGCGACACCATCCAGCGCATGACCACGCTGATGGAGAAGGCGATGTCGTGATGCCGAATCCCTCAATGATCCAGCTTCAGTTTCTTTAACTTCGGCTCGATGACGTATTTGCAATACGGGTTCTTCGACTTGTTCTGGAAGTAGTAGTCCTGATGATAGTCGGGTGCCGGATAAAACTCGCTGGCTGCCGAGATTTCCGTGACGATCGGGTCCCTGAAGTTTTTCGCTGCGGCGGCTTTGGAGGCTTCGGCGGTCTTCTTCTGGGCATCCGAGTGATAGAAAATGGCGGAGCGGTATTGGGTGCCGACGTCGTTGCCCTGGCGGTTCAGGGTGGTGGGGTCGTGCAGGTCCCAGAACCAGGCGAGCAGTTTCTCATAAGTGATTTTTTGCGGATCGAAGACCACTTGCACCACTTCGGCATGGCCGGAATCTCCGGAGCAAACTTGTTCGTAGCTCGGGTTTTTCATCTTGCCGCCCATGAAGCCGGAGGTGACGGAATGCACGCCGTCGAGCTGGCGGTAGGCGGCTTCGATGCACCAATAACAACCCGCGCCGAGGGTGGCGGTTTCGGCTCCGGCGGGGACTACGGGCATGGCGGCGGGTTTGTCTGACATGGCGGTTTTCTCAGGTTCGCAGGAGGCGAGCATGGGCAGGACGCACAGAATGGCGAGTGCAAGTTGTCTCATGGCGGTGTGAGTGATGGCGGATGGTTTTGTTTCAATTCATTTCAAACTACCACTCGATGCCCACTCCTTCCTCGGGGATCAGAACCTGGTCGCTGATGCCGAGGCGGTCGGCCTCGATGAGCAGCCGCTCGACCGGTTCGTGGTGCGGTTCGTTGCCTAACGGAAAGGTGCCGTAGTGCATGGGGATGAGGAGTTTCGCGCCGAGATCGGCGAAGGCGCGAACGGCTTCCTCGGGATTCATGTGGACGTCGCGGCCGCTCGGCGCGTCGTAGGCTCCGATTGGCATGAGCGCGATGTCGATGCTGTGTTTGCGGCCGATTTCGGCGAAGCCGGGAAAGTAGGCGCTGTCGCCGCAATGGAAGACGCTCTTGCCGCCGGCGCGCACGATGTAACCGCCGTAGTCGCGGTGGGTGTCGTGGAGGAAACGCGCGCCCCAGTGATGGGACGGCGTGTGGATGATTTCCAGCAGGTCGAAACGGAGTTCGTCCCAGACGCTCACCTCGTGGGTGGCGGGAAAGCCGAGTTTTCTAACAAGCGAGCCGCTGCCCTTGGGGACGACGATGCCCTCGCGAGCCTGAAGGATCTTGAGGCTCGGTTTGTGGAGGTGGTCGAAGTGCGCGTGGGTGACGAGCACCAGATCGACTTCCGGCAGGCCGTGCAGGTCGAGGCCGGGTTGGCGGCTGCGTTTCACCGGGCCGTGCCACTTCGCCCAGTTGGGATCGACGATCACCGAGTGGCCGGCGAATTGCAGGAAGAACGAGGCGTGGCCGATCCATGTGACGCGCACCTTGTCCGGACCCGGCGGATCGAGTACGGGTTCGAGGACGTTTCCGGCGCGGCGGCGGAACATTCCGGGCACCACCCGGTGGCGGAGGAAACGCAGGTTGCGCGCCGGCCAGCCGCGCTGAGGCAGGATGCCGGAATAGCGCCCGGTGTGAATGGCGGGCGTTTCGGGATGTTCCGGCTGCGGTTCGCTCTGCATGTTCCGTGACGCGTCCATGCCTTGCACCGGAAACGCCGCGGTGCAAGCCACGACCATGAAAAGTTTGTTGCGCTTCATCTGTTCCGCCGCAGCCGCCGGGAGGAGGAAGATGAGCGTGGGAGTCGAAAAAACCGTGCTTTTTGCAACTTTTCAGCGTGTGTGGCGTTTCCTTTGCAATGTCTGCCGGGAAGTCTCTCCTACTCTCCATCCTTTTTGTCTCCGCACTGAATGCCGCCGCCGCGCCG
>Ga0315904_10003661_pt1 | contig 22465 bp, 15 predicted proteins | sample LakEriMetagenome_6_FD_203529 | JGI IMG/M metagenome (GOLD analysis project Ga0315904, IMG submission 203529) | Freshwater fungal communities from buoy surface, Lake Erie, Ohio, United States - Buoy 12 MA120 | ecosystem: Environmental > Aquatic > Freshwater > Lake | place: USA: Lake Erie, Ohio... | reverse complement strand
GCAAAATCGACCGTTGGGTCTATCTCGATGGGCATTCCGTTCATCCCCCGCTTGTTGAACTCCCTCTCCACACAAACTTCAGTGATTGTACACGATACGCGTTGAACCTGACTCGTTTTTTGACTGGTTAGCGGCTCGGGAATTGGCTGAATTAAAACCCAGTTGAACTGCGAGATTTTTCCCTGGTTTTTTGTCGCTATTTCGACGCGTAAAGGGCAATGATTGCGTTCTTTACATGGAGCTTGCGCCATCGATTCGAGCAATCGTACTGCGAGTTCAACAGGCCGGAGACTGGAGGCTGGAGGTCGCTTGCGATGGATTAGGCTCGGACGACTAGCGCGAGATGTCGGTCCGCGACACAGATGGTTGCCGTAGTGCCGCTATCGAAGGCAAGGAAGTCTTTTTCGATCCCATCGCTGAAGATGACCCCGCCGCTAGGCATTTGAGATGTAATGATCAGCGGCATGTCCTTGCGAATGACCCCTGCGACCATGCTCGCTTGCGATGCTCGACTGATGAAGGGCTCTCGCACGTAGAATGCCAATGCTTGAGTCGTGTAATCGATGCGGTAATTCTCTCTGACATTCTGAAACGGCTTGGTATTCTCGGCAGCTTCGATGATTGCAGCCGCTCCGGTCAAAATCGATCGGGACCAGCCGGTCGATCCGGCTCCTGTCGAGACGATGATCCCGCTGGAGGACTGCTGCTCGGATTGCTCGCCCTGTGCTATGCGGTATCGGGCTGAGGCATGGGTTGCATAGCCAATGAATAGGTCGTTTAGGGCGTAAATACTCTGTCCGTTGTTCAGCGATGCTTGTGCCATCGTCAAATGGTCGATCTCGTAACGTCCTGCGGCGACGTTGACGAGTATGTCCTTGCATCGATCGACGGAAAAGGGAAGCAGGACTCCATCGATTCGAAGAGGATCGGGATTGAACGCGACGAGTGGTTGTGCGGTAAGATATTTCGCCGTGTTGACCACCAATCCGTCTTGGCCGAGGACAACGACGAGATCCTTGGGCCCGAATAGAAAATTCGCTAGGAAAGAGCGGTCTATCCGCTGGCATCGGATGTCTGGAAGGGACCGATTGAGAACTTCGAGCGAATCATGAAATGCACGATGAGAACTCGCGTAGCTCTCGAAGGAGTCCCCGAGACGCTCGATGTAGAATCTCGCTTGGGCCTCAGAACTGAACCTCTCGATCAACTCCTCGAGGCCCGTTTTACGGGTCACGATAACGATCTTATCAAACGCCGATTGAGGCATGATTTTCGACGGTTTAGCGATCTCTGTAGGGGGAATCAGCACCTTGATTGCTGGTCGGAGCGTTCAGCAAGCCAGCTAAGATTTCGGAGGTGATGTTAAGCTGTCCAACTTTTTCTGCATTGAGCCCAAGGACCCGAATCGATTCGGCCAGAAGCAACCTAGGATCGATGCCATTGAGAGCGGCCAGTTCCTGCGCAAGCGCCTTGGCTTTGGATGTTGATTCGATTTCGATCGCTTTGCCCCGGTTTTCGGCTTCACGAAGCATGTTCTGCCCTTGGAGTTCGATGAGTTCGCTCCGACCTTTCTCCAGCGCCGAGTCGCTTTCAAGTTCTTTCTCTTTGATTTTTCGTTCGTCATCGACCGCAGCAGCACGCCTTGCCATGATCGCCTCGTCAGCTCGACGCAGGAGTTGCTCACGAAATTCTGCTTCCAAGGCTTTAGACATCTCTGGCGTCGGTTTGATTGCCAGGATGAAGACGCCTAGAAGTTCGGCACCAAAAGACTCGAGCGTCGGATCCTCGCCAAGCCGCTGGGCCACAGAGTCAGAAATCGCTTGGACATCGCGGATGCATTCTTCGAGAGATCGTTTTTCGATTTCCTCGTGAGTGGCGATTTGAAGTGAATTGACGACCCGTTGCCCCAAGACTCGAAGATCCTCGGACTTGTAACCTCCCGATTTGGTATCGATGGAAAGATTCAGAAGCTGCGATGCCTTTTCCGGATTGGCGATTCGATAGGTCAGTTGTCCTTGCACGCTAACGACTTGATAGTCTCGGCTGGTTTCGTTGAATACAAACGGGCAGTCGATGCTTTGGGTCGGAACGGCGACGATTTGCGTGTTAAACCGAAGGTAAAAGAAGGAAAGTCCCTGGCCTGCTCGGGTCTTTCGGCTTCCGGAGTACTTGATGATGTAGTCGCTCGGTTGGCCTTTGAAATAGGAAATACCTAGCATAATTCTTCCTGTGCAAGTGGGGGTATCCCTCGATTGTAATCCGATCCAATGCTTCTTGGTGGTTCTGCCCCCAGAACCCGGGGATTTTTTAAAGCATCTTTTGGGTGGTAGCGATCCGGGCGCCTCTGTGGCGATTTACCCGATTGCCAGATCATGCATCGCCTGGGGTTTCCTCGAACGCGTGCAAAGAGGCTAATAAACCCATTGCTGGGTGCACCAAAGATCTCCTAATTTTTAACCGCCCTGTTCGTAGTCAGTGAAATCAACGCAGGGGGGTTATCTACCAGTACGTCGAGTCCATCGGACAATATAATCCAGGGGTTTCAGGAGCAACAATAAGGCGGTCAACAGATGAGGGGTATGGATCGGTGCAGTGTCGCTCGGCATCGGTCTGTCATGAAAGTAGTGCATGGTAGTCGCGGGGCTGAGCATCGTACGGAGGTACCGAAGTGGCGATCGGAGATTTGCAAGACTTGGGAAGCAACCCATTTCCCTAGCGAGTTGATCGCAGTAGGGGAACATTTCAACAGGATAAACATTACTCGTATCCAAATTCGCAAAACGACGTTCCAATTCGGTTCGGTTTCGACGATGTCGCGATTCGATATCCAAGGGAGCCGCGAATCTTCCAGATAGTTGGCCGACTAGATAATACGCTTGAATCTCACTGATCGAGGGGATGTTGCCGATGATAGGACGAGTCATACCCACGGCGAACAGGCCATCGAACCGGATATGGCGGACCCCCATATAGAAATCCTTGAGTTCGGCTTTTCCAAGTGTCAATTGTTGGAGTTTCGATCGATATCCGATCGCCGGTACGATGAGATCGGGATCGACGGACAACACGTCTTTCGAGCCGAATTGAAAGTAGTTGCAATAGGACGGATTGCTATTGCCTCCGACGATACGGATTCGTCCCTGGGCAACGTCCTCCAGGAAGTCATCGCTTTTGTTATGGTACATATTGAACAGGCTATCTTTTGCTGACTGAGTCAGTAGCCAACTCCAGCGATTCCGAAGCTTTTGGGTTTCGTCTAGCGAGGAGTCCCGCAGGTGGTCATTGGCAGGAAACAACCAATTCAGTAGGCGTTCGCATCGCATTCGGAATTCGACGAATCGCTGGCCGATGGTATTTCGAAGACCTGCGTCAAAGGACATGAGCAAGCGGTTGCGAAGAAAGTCCGATGGAACACCGCGAATGGGGTGATAGCGAGGGCTGACGCGCATACCCGTTCTGACCGAAAGCCAAACTTGATTGCTCCGGGAAGGCTCGGCAAGGCGTCGTGCGACATCGACGGCTGATTCGCCTCCGCCGATGACGACGATCTTTTGATTTCGAATCGAATCGATCCGATCGAGCCGGCTCAAAACGGGAACGGGACTGTCGATGGGCTTCGGGGAATCGGCAAGTCCGGTGCAGACAACAACAGCATCGAATTCAGCCGTGTCGTTGACGATCAACGTGCCATCCGGACCCTGATCATCTTGCGCGCACGATAACCTCAAAATCCACTTGCCCTCCTGATTTTGCTCGACATGAGAAACGCTGGTCCTTAGACGTATGTGGGGCATTAGTCCGAATTTGGCTGCGAATTCTTCGAGGTAAACACCGTACTGCCCATCACAGAAGAAATCAGGGTATCGGCCAGTTTGCGCATTTGCCGATAGGTTTCGATGCACGCGAGCATCATAGAGCGGATAGCAGGCGAATTGAGTGGTGTACTTGGTCGATGTAGAAACGAATCCGCTCGGTGGCCTACCCCAGCATCCGGTGATGCATGAGGTGGCTTCATAGGCTACGACTTGCCAATCGCTTAGTTCTTCTAATGCATATTTGAGGGTAATCAGTCCACTACTACCGCAGCCGATAATGGCTAATTTCTTTTTCATCGCTTTTACCCTTTGTGAGAATCACCCTGCACGAGCGTCAAGCTGATCATGACAAAGTTGAATTGACCAGATTCGGGAATGAAAAGCAGAATTCGTTCACCAATTTGGGGAGATTGAGTTCGAGCGAAATGGTCAAGCATCACAAAAATGCTGGCTGCACCGGTGTTTCCCGCGGTGGACAAGTTGGTCCACCAGCGAGGGACCGCTGATTTTTCACGGCAGAGCCCTTTGATCAATCGCTCCATTCTACCCAAGAAGTAATAGGAAGATAAATGAGGCAATATGACTTGATAATCCTCGAGTCTTTCCTGATGTGTGGCCAAAGCATCCACCACAAATTTTTCGGCGCAAACCAGCAGGTACTTCGACAGAATATCGACATCCTGACTCAGTCGAGCTGTGCGATTGTCGTAGTGCATGCACAAAGGAGCTTCGTGGGCATAGGATCGGGCGTAGGTCCAGTTGACACGAAAACAGGCACGGTCCTTTGGAAGAGTCGACTCTACCAACCAGGCACCTGCGCCATCGGAGAGCATGAACCTGAGAAAAACCGACATAAACCACTTGGAACGCTTGAGATCTTGCTCCATCATCTCGGTGTCTCTAATCACTCGAAATGCGCTGGACTTAAGGGCCTGGGTCGATTGCTCTGTTCCAATGCATAGAGCAGAATCATGAGAACCTGCTTTGATGCTTCGGACTGCGTTGACCATAGCAGTAGCCGACGCGGTGCAGATGCCTGAGTTGGAATTGATTTCGACGGAGCTTGCCACCAGGTTTCGGCCAGCAAGTTGGGAGTGCAGGATCGAACTGATCCCCGGTCCGGAGAAAGGAGCATGGGTGGTACCCGCCGAAAGGTAGCTGATCGGTCTACGAGGCAAATATCCATCCAGGCACGCTTGGGCCGCCAGTGCCGCGAGCTCATAGACGTCAAATGTTTCGTTCTGATTTGGATCCAAGGCATAGTGGCGAGTCCGGATCCCATTGACAGCCAAAACTTGTCTGCGTACGAGTTCCTCACCTTCGATACTTCCGAGGAATTGACCAATAGCATGGTTTTCGACGGGTTCTCCCGGGAGAAAAGAACCCGTTGCGGTAATGTAGGCGAACACTCGATAACTCCTCATTCTCTCAAACAAGTTCGGTGATTCAAAAAGTTAAGATTGTTAGCCAGGGTTTGGAGCAACCGTTCTTAGAATCTCGTAAACGCATTCGTCAAAAACAATATGGTAGTACAAGTACTGGTTTGGATTTGCGAAAAACGGGCTGTTGTTGTAGTGCCCTCGATTGGACTCCGCCTGCATAAAGAAATCCAAATCGATTAGGACCGCTGGATTGTTTGTATAGAGGTGCTTCATACACCAAAGTACAATCGAGTCCGATCCGAACGAGTTCAATGCCTTCATAGCCGTCTTAAGATCAGCGAATATAGTGATCACAAACACAATCATGATCGCAACATTAGTTGGACCTAGCCACTGCAAGGAAAACCGACGATTCTCCTCCATCGCTTTCTTGCTGAATTGATTATGGTCCTCGGGAGAAGATTTTCTGAGCTGGTCAAGATTCTTCAGGAATGCATTTTTATTAAATCTTTTTCCCATCTCGTAAGACAGTTGATCGTGGCCGATGGTCATGTTGTTGCGATGAACGTCAGCAATAGAATCGATATCAAAACTTGCATCAATGCCATTGAACTTCCTTGGTAGTTGACTCGCGGGCGGCGAGCAAGTCGAAAGTAAATGCCGATAGATCAGCGGTTCGATTTGGACATGTCTAATCAACAATTCGACAGCTTCGGTTCGCGCAAGATACTTCATGCCGAAGGAAAGGGTGCGATCGATGAGATAGCCCTCACAACCGACCGGTAATCGATGCAATAGAAATTTCATGGGGAAAATAAAGCATCGATAGAAGAAAAACACGAATACAATAATAGGTCGGAGAAAAACATAGTCCCAATGTTTCTTCTCGGCGTTGAATAGCTCATTGATGCGGTCTGGTATGTGCGGAAATCGTTTCATCGAAGATCGCTTACGCTCCCACTCAACTTCGTGGCCACTGACCTAGGTAAATCACACGTAGACTCTGACGTGTTCAATTGTGTCGTAAGGGTTTGACAAAAACAATCCCCCGATTTCGGGGAGGATTTACAAGCCTTCCCCTGAATGCGACGATCCTCCCAGCTCTCTGTGCCTGCATTTCGGATGCAGACGGCTCGGTGGTTGTCGAACGCAGCGAATAGAAATTAGTACCTCCCTGCTGTTAATGATTTTTTCGAAGGGCTTGGACGATAAACCATGCGGCTTTTCACAGGGCTGGCAGGACCGGTATCTACTGGATTTAGGCAAGGAGTCCCAAGCTTACCGCAAAGGCGCCAAGTACGCCAAGTCCAAGAGCCGGGCAAAAAGCTCCTGTGCGGATTAACCTAATCTCAATGGCTGTTACTTCGTGGTAGGCACGCAAGGAAACATGTCTTTCGAACCGATAGCGAAGAAAGCTCAGCGCCTACGGGGCAATCCTGAAAGCTTGCCTCAAGTGCGTCCCATCGCTATCGATAGTGTGTTGAAGTCAATCGGCAACATTTTGTGGCAATGCCTCCCGCAACTGAAATCGCTGGATCAAAACTACTGCAAGATAGCCTATCGACAAAAACCGTGAAAGGGATCACGTGGAGCCAACTGCTGTCGAAATGAAGGCTAAGAAACGCAGCAATAAGTGCGGCGACAGATACCATGCGATAAATCCCAAGCGATCGACCGAGGTTACCCAGCGATTCCCCTGATTTGCTGAGCTAAAGCAAGCCAAAACGGACCCGCAAATTCTGCGGACGAGCCGAGATGATAGAATTAGAGGTCGAGTGGGTGACACAACGGTTGTTTCTAGCGGGGCTCGGTGGTGATTCTGAGAATTCGACAAATTCGATGCATGTGGCTTGTGATGCTCTTGTGCATCGGCAGTATGGCTCGCGCACAGACGTTTGAGTTGCTGGTCCTGATGCATGATTCAGGACGTGTGGAGCGCTATGACCTCAAGACCGGCAAGCATGTCGGGACGCTGCTCAGCGGCTTGCCTGCCTCGAATGCGATTTTGTTCGATGCCGAAGGCAGGCTCCTGATTTCGACTGGCAGACCCAACGAAATGGGGAGTGTCTTGCGCTACGACCTGAAGGGAGGTGTTGAGACGCTCATCGAGGTACCCGAGGGATACGGGGGGCGACTGCACCGAGCCACCGGGATGGCTTGGTACCAAGGTGATCTTTTGGTTGCTAGTCAGAACGATGGCAAAGTCAAACGCTATGCGTATCCATCGGGTGAGTGGCTAAACGACGTCGCGTTGGCGACCCCTGGGGGGATGACGCAGCTTGCCGTCCACCGCGGCGAGCTGTATGTGACCGACTATCAGGCCCAAGCGATCCGCAGGACAAGCAAGTTGGATGGCTCGATGAGCGAGGTGTGGGCTGTGAAGGATTCGCAGAATCCTTGGGGCTTGGTCTTTGATGCTCAAGGTTCCGCATTTTGGTCCACCTCTGCGAATCGTATTGTTAAAACCGTCGGTTCTGAAACTACAGAGTGGGCAGGTGCAGGGGGAGGGATCGCCACTCCTCTGGGGTTGGCCATCGGACCCGATGGATTGTTGTACTGCGCCAGTTGGCAAGGGGCCGTAACTGTCTGGAAGACCGATGCGGTGAATTCAGGCCAAGCTCTGCGAACCATCGCTGGCAAAGAGGTAAAGGGTCCTATCAGTTTCGCCTTCACCGATCGAGAGCTCCCGGATGAGTTTGTCTACACTTTAACTGCAGCCTTGGAGCAGACACCTGGAAAAGTTGCGTTCTTCGAATCTCAGATTCGACCTCTGTTGCATGCTCGGTGCATGGATTGTCACGATCAAGAGACGCAGGAAGGCGGGCTACGACTGGATACTCCGAATGGCTGGGAACTTGGCGGACACACCGGTCGTGCGATCCAGCCCGGTCGCCCCGAAGAGAGTTTGCTGTATCGAGCGGTTTCGTATTTGGACAAAGATCTCAAGATGCCGCCCGATGGGCAGCTCTCTGCTGAGGAGATGGGTTGGATTCGCAAGTGGATTGAACAAGGGGCGATCGATCCACGGGCGATCGATCCACGGCGTGGTGAGGCAGGTGCGAGCAAGCGGACGTCGAACACCTGGGCCGAGGCATTCCAAGAGCGACTCGATTGGTGGAGTTTGAAGCCCCTTTTGGATTCCACCCCGCCCGAGGTATCGGATGCTGCTTGGAATCGCTCGGCGGTGGATCGTTTTATTCGAGCCAAGCAGGAGCAAAACGGTTTGGAGCCCTGTTCGCCGGCCCAACCGGAGGACTTATTGAGACGGCTCTGTTTTGTTTTGACAGGCCTCCCGCCAACACTCCTGCAGCGAGAATCCTTTTTGGCTCAGTGGCAACGCGATCCCGAGGCAGCTTACACGTCTCTGGTGGATCAGTTACTCGCCTCACCGCATTACGGAGAGGCCATGGCTAGGCGCTGGATGGATGTGGTGCGCTATACGGATACTTACGGGTACGAATGGGATAATCCAGCCAAAGGATCGCATGAGTACAGGGATTACTTGATCCGAGCGTTCAACAAAGACATCGGCTTCGATACGCTGATCGTCGAACAAATCGCCGGGGATCTGCTGAGCGATCCTAGAATCGACGATCAGATCGGAGTCGTCGAGAGCTTGATCGGGCCGATGTTTTATCATATGGGCGAGCATCGTCACGGCAGCAGCCGCGATTTTAACGGCGTGCATCAAGAGATGGTCAACAACAAGATCGATGCATTCTCGAAAGCTTTTCTTGCCACGACGGTCGCCTGCTCTCGTTGTCACGATCATAAGCTCGAGGCGGTCTCGCAGAAGGACTATTATGCCTTGGGGGCGATGTTCATGACTCCGCGGTGGGCAAGTCGCCCGATCGATACTCCCGAGAAGAATCGCGAGGCGATCGCAAAGCTTAAGGAATTGCGAGCCGCGATCCGCGATGAGCTCGCAAACAGTTGGCGGGCCGTCCAGATCGACCCTGTGGCCTGGCGCCGAGGCTTTTCCGATTTGGCCGCGAATCAGGAGCCCAAGTTCGGGGACATCGACTATCCGTTGTTCCGGCTGGCAAAAGATGCTGGCGTTCAAGACTCTGGCAGCATGGAGTCGACCTGGAAGGACCTTGAGAGCCAATGGCAGACACACCGCAATGCTCGGCTAGAAGCAAACAAAGCTTTTGGTGTCTTGGCTGATTTTTCCGAACCGCGATTGCCTGATGGCTGGGTCATGGAGGGAGACGGCATCGCGTCTGGCTGGGTTGAAGACGGCACGCCGCTGATCGCATTGGAATCCGAGGCGGTTGTTACGCGACTCTTGCCAAGAGGTTTGCACACGCATGCGTTGTCATCGAAGCTACCTGGTGTGTTGAGGATGCCCGCAGAACACACCGTACCGGGTAGTTCGGTCAGCGTGAAGCTCGCAGGTGGCGAGTTCGCCGGAACCTTGATCCTCGATGAGAATACGATCCAAAATGAAAGCGTTGCATTCCTAAACCAAGTCCAGCCAAGCTGGCGGTCGTATGGCGATCTGCCATTAAAAAATGGGGTCACCCGGGTCACGATCGACTTTGCTACGGCCTCCTTGAATTCAAATTTTCCGCCACGTACGGGCCTTGCGGCCGGATTGCCCAATGACGATTTCGGTTTCGACAAGCGGAGTTGGTTTAGCATCACCCAGATTGTCTCCCACGATGCACCTGGGGCGCCGATGGATTTGATGGACTGGTTTTGCACGCTCTTTGAGGGACAAGCTCCAACGAGCGTCGAAGAAGCAGACTCGCGCGTTGCGCGATGGATGTCCCAAGCGCTCAAGCGCTGGTGCGATCGACAAATGCAACCAGGCGATGGCCAGATCGTCGACTGGATGCTCTCGAAGAAACTTTTGCCGAACCAAGCCACCGAGGGAACTCCATTGGCGCTTCTGCTTCGCGATTATCGACAGATCGAACAGTCCATCGATTTTCCCCGGAGCGTCAACAGCATGGACGAGCGGGCTTCGGCAAAGTCCGGCTTGTACTTCAACGTGCGAGGAAATGTCGATGCGATGGGGGAGCTGGTGATGCCAGCTTGGCTATCGATGTTTGGCCCCAGCGAGTCGATCGAACGAAGTCCGGGGAGTGGGCGTTTCGAGTTGGCTCAGTCGCTTGTGGATCCTGGGCATCCGTTGACAACGCGCGTTTATGTCAACCGAGTTTGGCAATGGGTCTTTGGTACAGGGATTGTTGCAAGTCCCGACGATTTCGGACGGCTGGGCGATAAGCCTTCGCATCCGGAGTTGCTCGATTGGCTCTCGCGCGATTTCACTGCGAACCGATGGTCCACCAAGGCGCTCATGAGGCAATTGGTGTTGAGTCAAACCTTTCGGCAATCAGGCGCCGTGCCAGCAGCGTCGCTACAACGCGACCCCTCGAATCGCTTGCGGCACCATTACCCCACACGGCGATTGGAAGCCGAGCAAATTCGCGATTCGCTTTTGTCGGTATCAGGCAGGTTGGATCGCAAGTTGTATGGGCGTCCGATCCTGCCTCCCCGTACCGTCGAGGACGGAGCCAAGCGACTGTTTTCTGGACCGCAAGACGGAAATGGACGCAGATCGATCTACTTGATGATGTCGATCATGGATCCGCCCAAATTTCTTGCCGCCTTCGATCTTCCGGACTTGAAGTTGCCCAGCGGCCGTCGGAACGTCACGAGCGTACCGAACCAAGCGTTGCTGCTACTGAACGATCCAATGGTGGATCGGTTGTCCAAGCATTGGGCTAGCGAGTTAGTCACGATGCCGCACCGCACGCCTCAGGAGCGAATCGAAACGATGTTTCTTGTGGCCTATGGACGACCTGCCCGCGACACGGAACTCCAGCGATGGCTTGGCCTGTTAGGCGAAATATCCAGTCAAGAGGATCCGATGGCCGACGAAGCAGCTTGGGCTCAACTTGCCCATACCATATTCAATACCAAAGAATTCATCCATTACCGATAATTCCTAAGAGCTCACGAAGCCCCTTTGCGGAGATTGCCCCGATGAAAGATTGGCGAATGAATTGCCCAGGATCGATCCGTTCACTGGCCACACGCAGGGCATTTCTACAGCGATCCAATGCTGGATTCGGTTTGTTGGCCTTGTGCGGAATGACAGCCAGTGCAGCAACCGCCACAACGCATTTGGTTGCCCGGGCCAAGCGCATCATTTTTTGTTTTATGGATGGAGGCCCTAGCCACGTCGATACGTTCGACTTCAAACCGATGCTTAAAAAACATCAAGGGCAACCGATCGGTTCAAGGTGGGTATCGAAGAAGTCCCAGTCGGATGCCAACCGGGTATGGTTTGGGTGTCCTTGGGAATTCAAGCAGCGTGGCCAGAGCGGATTATGGGTCAGCGAGCTTTTTCCTCGGATCGCTGAGGTTGCAGATAAACTGTGCGTGGTCCGGTCCATGGTCGGAGAGTTGCCTTTGCATGGCCAATCGAACTTGCTGTTGCATACGGGCCGGAGCATCGGTACAGCACCGAGCATCGGCGCTTGGATCTCCTATGGATTGGGGACCCTGAACGCCAATCTTCCGGCCTATGTGCTGCTGAACAATGACTGGGTACCCAACGGTGGGATGGAGAATTTCGGGAGTTCCTTTTTGCCAGCAAATCATCAAGCCACGATGTTGAGGGCCAAGGGTGTACCGGTCGACAACATAGCCCCTTTCGACGAGCCGTCTGTTCAACGCAGGAAGCTTGATTTGCTCTCGGAATTGGATCTTGAGTTTGCGCAAACGACGTCTGCGCCGCAGGCGATCGAGTCGATGATCGCCAATTACGAGACCGCTTTTCGTATGCAGACCTCGGTACCCGAGTTAGCGGATATCTCCAAAGAGCCCGAGTACATCCACAAGCTTTATGGCACCGATTCGAACGACGAGCATCAGCGATACTACGCAAGCCAGGCACTGCGAGCGAGGCGACTGGTTGAGGCTGGCGTGCGGTTCATCGAGATAACCTGTCCAAGTTTTGACGGCAACAATTCTCCATGGGATCAGCATGGACAATTGAAGTTGCTCCATGAAAAGAATGCCAGGGTGACCGAGCAAAGTGTTGCTGCGCTGATCAAGGATCTCGATCAGCGAGGGTTGCTCGATGAGACGATCGTGTTATGGGCTGGCGAGATGGGACGAACGCCTCATACCGGTGCGATCAACGACAACGCGGGACGCGATCACCATGTGAGTGGATTCTCGATTTTCTTAGCCGGCGGGGGCTTCAAGCCCGGGATCGCTTATGGGCAGACCGATGAGTTTGGAGCAAATGCCATCGAGAATCCGATGAGCGTACACGATCTGCACGCAACAATTTTGCGTCAGATGGGAATCGATCATGAGGAATTGACCTTCCGCTACGGAGGTCGCGATCATCGCTTGACCGACGTCCATGGCCGCGTGGTCAACGAGCTGTTGTCTTAAAACGATTGGATATTGCCGTTGTGAAGAGATGGAAACACAGAGGCACAGAGGACACAGAGAGAAAGAGAGAAAGAGAGAAAGAGAGAAAGAGAGAAAGAGGAAGGAGAGGAAGGAGAGGAAGGAGAGGAAGAGGAAGGTTTGGCGCAGCTTTGGAAGCGTAAACGGTGGTTGGGTTTTGCTTGGTAAATGAACGACGAAAAAGATGCTGGGCGTCTCTCCGAAGGTTGGGCATACGATTAAAAATCCAATTGAAGAGCAGGATGGAGGCATTCGGTTTAGTGGAGGCGATAACGATCCAACTGGCGAACTCCAAGATCGATTGATCTCGGCTTGAAGTGAGTTCGCCGTTTCGTTGTCGGTGATGTTGGAAAAGAGAAGTTCGAAGTTTGAAGGCCAGTGCAGTTGAAAGTATTCCCCGATCAAAACATCGCGGAGCGCTTGATCGGGTTTTTCGCAGTGCATAGCCCCTTTGCGGGTAGATTCAAGGTTCGCCCTTACTTCTATTCAAACTCTCTTAAGGAGATCCTGCTTCTACGATGATGCTTTAGCAACTGAAGTCTTGCGAGTCGAGCTACGACGACGCAGCATTGCAAACGCGACACTTCCAACCGACAATATTGTTGCGGTTGTCGGTTCTGGAACGGCGTTCGAGGAACCCTCTAGCTGGAATGAAAACTCACGTGGGCGACTACCCCAGGAAACACCCCCATCCACTGAGGTTGCAGCGGATCCAAGGGCATTTTCTCGCAAAAGGAAGTATTGGCTGTCATTAGTCCCTGCGGATTCGAATATCGAAATCCAGTAATTCTTGCCATCAAAGAGCGATACGGGCGCAATGTTGGCTTGGAATTCGCGGAGTAAAAAACCGCTTCGGTTTAGGCCTGTTGAGGTCTCGACAACGTTTCCGATACGCCGGTTGGCGATCACGTTCGACGGATCTGGACGACCGTTTTTGTCCCCGTAAAATGTAACAGTGAAATCATCTGTGGCGGGCGTGAAAAAATTCCAAGCACCCCACCAGCGGACGGAATTGATGGTCGCAGGTGTCGTGAGTATGAAGTTATCTGCACAAATTTGGGATGGGGCGACGGTATCCGATTTCGAGTAATGGGTACCATTGTCTGCTAGAGGGTCACCGTTCGTATAGATGACTGCGGCGGTACAGGTTGATGTAAGGATGAAGACAGCGAGAATCGCACAAATCGTTTTCATAAATTGAATCCTTCGATACTGAATGACGGCTGACGACCACCACCGAGTGGCCGAAAAAAAGGTTGTTGAGGTGATTGGTTTTGTCGTTGTCTAGGACAAAAACATGGATCCCTCTTTCGTGTTTGTCATTAAACATGGTTTTCAAAGGAGGTACATCCGTTCGATATTCAAATGCGCCCAAGGCGCGCAATCCCCAAAAAAACAGAGCGGTGGGTCTTGCGGCAATAGGCGTTATAAAGTAAGCCGCGGGGCTCGTACCCAAAAAAAGATCCCAGGGTAACGACGCAACCTGTTTGTCAGGTTCTTAGGCAGCACGGAAAGCTACGAGGAGGTTGCACAAAGTGCATACGAGCTCATGGGAAGCGCAGAGGAATCGGAAAAACGGTTTGACCCCTTGCCTGCGCGAGATTTTGGATACTGTCCGTTCAAAGAAAAAGCCTGGTGATACGAGATCATCAGGCTCCAATGGGACCGCCCGGATTCGAACCGAGAACCAAGGGATTATGAGTCCCCTGCTCTAACCGTTGAGCTACGGTCCCGACCAAATATCCCGCATCAGTGTGCGAGAACATTCGGCGATAGTTTAACCCATCGGTTCGTAGCGTGAAGGTCTATTGCATTTTTCTGGCTACCGCAAGAAAACCGCCGGCACGAAAATAAGGAAAAAGCCAGCGATTGGTTAACGCACCGCTGGAGGTTCTGTTCAGCCGAATCCATCGCTCAACCAAAAACCCTGCCCCGCGCAAGTCTTGCCTCAACTCCGCTTCGCTGAAAATGTGCAAGTACATACTCGGTAAACCCCGATAGGCATACACCCGATCCCCATACTCCCAGCTAGGATCTCGAAGGCTCTGCCACCATTCGCTCAGCCCCCTACGAACCCCACCCGGGTCCTGCCACCATGTCCCCCGATTGTGGACATGCACGATGAATCTGCCCCCTGCTCCGGACCGATCGCTCTGACGCAAACTCCGTGCGACATGGCCGAGCATCGCGCGGCGATTGGCCCGGCCCTGGACCATCCCGACCGAACTGTAAAGGCAATAGGCCAAATCGATCGAGTTGTCCTGCAAGCAATTGAGCTGAGCTAAATTTCCCCGGATTCTACCGACCCTCGCTCGCACCTGCTGGGTCTTGCTCCCGACCTCCTGCAGCATCCCTTGGCTCAAATCCAATCCCAACACACGCCAACCACTCTGGACAAGCGGCAGCAGCACCCGGCCGGTGCCACACCCGAGGTCGAGTCCTATGGGCTCTGGACCAACGGCTGTCTCAATGCGTTTTGCCTCGTGCAAGACGAGCTCTCGGTCGTAATCAAGCAGCGGATGACCAGCATGGAACGAGTCGTACTGCGTGGCGATCGATTCGTTATGGACGTAATCCCATGTGCCCCGGGAAACCCCTGGCGGAAGTTGCCACGTCGGTCGATTCAGCTCGGATTCCATGGCGATGTCGATGTGCCTAAGGCGTCAGCTCAAAGGTTGCCATCACCGGATGATGGTCGCTCAAGTCTCGCTCGGCATAATCCTTGGTGTAACGGGTGTCCCAGTGATCCTCGTCGGCTCCCGTTCCGCGAATGTTCCACTGCGAAAGGACCTCGATGTTTTTGAATTTGTATCCCCCTTGGCCGTCGACAAGCCCGGCCGAGGCCAGGATTCGATCGAATTGCTTATCGAGAATCAAGTGCGTTCGACGTTTGTCCGCAGGAGCTTTTTCGAGAAGATCGATCAAGTCGTCTTTGGGGTTGGGGGTGTCCAAGCCGAGAATCGTGTGCATGCCGTCGCCCCCGGCCTTGATCTGGCCGACCGACTCTTCGACGTTGAAGTCCCCGAGAATGATTACATTCTCGCCGCGTTCGATCGCCTTACGCATCCACTCGTGAGCCAACTTGGTCTGCTTTTGTCGCAAGTCCGCTGCATCGGCCGTGGCCCTCAAGTGGAGATTTAAAAGGGTCAAGGGGATCACCCGATCGGCTTGCTGCCACTCGAATCGGGTGATCAGATGCTTGGAAAGATTGTAAAACTCTTTGGATTCGAACATGCTGTTGTTTTGCTCTCGCCGCGAGAGTTCGACCAACCCAGAACGAAAAATAACCGCTACGTCTTGCTCGGTCCCTGTATCAAATCCATCGATAAACGCTACCCGGTACGAAAGGTTGAATTGCTCCTTGAGTACCTTGGTCAAGTTCTGCATTACCCCTCGGTCTTCGATCTCCTGGACGGCCAGAATCGTCGGTTCGAATTTGGCGATCGCGGCTGCAAAATTTCCGACGCGCCAGTCCCACTCGGCCCGATTCGGTGCCGACTGCTCCTTGGCTACCTCGCTGCGATTGTTGCCCTGAAAATCGTCAAAGAACCACTCGAGGTTCCAGGTGGCGATCTTGAGCAACTGCGGTGCGCGATCCGATGGCCATGACTTGTCGGCTAGGGAGTCTTGACCAAACCCCTGCGTGGCCAAGCAGATGGCCAGTGCAACGCTGAGCAATTCGGCAACGCTGAGCAATTCGGCAACGCTGAGCAATTTGCCTTGTAGGGTCGCTTGGAATCGGTTCAAGTAAGGTTGGATTGAGAACATGATCGGAACCTTGATGTGTGTGTGTAAGCGGGGTTGGCTCAAGCGTTTGGCTGGGGTTCAATCGACTTTTCGGGCGATCACGCGATGGAAGTGAAGCTGTACCTCTCGGTCGCACACGCGGCGGACGCCTTCGACTAGGCAAGCTGGTTCGTTTTGCTCTTGGCCCTGGCGGATGACGTCCTCGAGTTTCGACCCTGGAGGAACGCTGAAGGTGGTTTGGTTGATGGTCTGATTGCCAGCATCGAGTTCCGGGACGATGAAATGGCAAGTCGCCCCGAAAGAGAGCATCCGGGCTGCATAAGCGTCATGGTAAGGGCGTAGGCCTCGGAAGCTCGGGAGCAATCCGTGATGAAGGTTGATGATACGCCCTCCTGCGAATTTCCAGCAGGTGTCCGGAGGCAGGACTCTCATGTACCGGGCCAGGACCACGTAATCGGCTCGATAGCGATCGATCAGTTCGACCATCTTGGAATCGTCGGCCGAACCGTCCTCGTTGCCGATGAACTCGAACGGGACGTTGTACTCCTTGGCCAGGACCTCGCACTTTCGACGGTTCCCGATGAGCACGACCGGATCGGCGTTTAGGGCCCGAGAGTGGATCGCGTGAAGGAGGGCGCGAGGGGTATGCTCAAGAAGAGTGGTGCAGATGGCTAGCCGAGGTTTTTTCGCGTTGGTTTCCGGGCTCCAAACGCGAATCTCCAACTTCTTTTCGTCGGCGATTGCAGCCATCTTTTCAGAAAGGCCCGCATACTGACTCGCGTCGATATCGAGCCGACACATCATCGCAAAGACAGCCGCTTCGTCGTGATCGTACATCTGGATCTCGGCGATGTTCGCACCGCGACTGGTCACATCATGGATGATCGGATCGGCAAGCCCGACGTTGTCAGGACCGACGGCGGTAATAACTACTTCCATGGAAGATTCTGGGATTAGAGCAAGCTATCTAGGAGCAATCGGAACGTCCGCAGTTCTTGCCGCATGTCCAAGCCCGCCTCAGGGGCCATCTCGATGCTCAGAGCTTGTCGGTAGCCCGAGTTTTGCAATTGCGTGATGAGCTTGTTGTAGTCGATCTCCCCCTGACCGACTCGGACTTGAATTCGATCCTTTTTGGAGTCACGCAAGTGGACGTGATAGACATACTTCAAGAGCTTGTCGTAGCTTTTGTTCTTGTTGTTCGAGCAGAGGTAGTGAGACGGATCGAGCGTCAGGCCGATCCCCGGTACGTAGTCGCAAAGATTGCGGACCGTATCGGGATCATCGCTGAGGCATCCGACATGGCTTTTCATCCCGATGCGGATTCCGCGTCCATAAGCGATCGCTGCAAGCTTCTGAAGATGCTCGACTTCTTGGTTAAACGGGGTTCCGTGCTCGCCGCTGGGTACTGTCAGCGTGACGACTTTGGTGGCCTTGGCCAAGTCACAAATCTTTTCGAAGCGTTCATAGTAAGTATCCCCCGTCGCGTCGATTTTGACGTTGAAACTGCAAATGTCGAATCGGTGGGTATCGCGAACCAGTCGCAACATTTCATCGAAATCCTCGACGATGCGTTTCGGTGGGATCTGATCGGTCTTGTCGTTGAGTTCGATCTCGACGGTGGAAAATTCTAAATCCCCCAAGACTTCGATCACATCGGGAAAGGACAATTCCGGAAAACATCCGGTGGATGCGGCGACGTACACTCTGGCTATGCTCCTGCGAGATTCCTTACTCAAGCCTGCCCACATTCCTGCAAGCGGCCATCGCGAACCAAAAACGCCATTATCTACGGTTCGACGCAACTGACAACCAGACCAAAAAGGCCCTAATGAGCAAGAACTGCGTTAGAATGCCGTTTTAGAGAAAAAGATTTTCCATTTTTAACGGGTCTCTGTTCCCGAACCCAACAGACAGCTACCTTGACCGCAGGACTCGATTTTCACACTCCAATTCAGCTCGTTCCCGGCGTCGGTGCACCTCGTGCAGCGATGTTCGAACGCTTAGGTCTGCGCAAAGCCATCGATTTGCTATTCCATTTCCCTCGAAGTTACCAAGAGGTCTCCGAGTGCAAGTCGATCCTCGAGCTCCAGGAGGGGCTTCTGGCGACTGTCGTAGGCCTGGTCGTCGATATCGACTCGCGATTCGGCTTCGACGGCAAATCGAGCGTCGGGGTGCTGTTGGCTGTCGAAGGGGGCGGTTACGTGCGCTGCACCTGGTACAACCAGCCCTTTCGGCGCGAAGCCTATGCGTTGGGCCAACGGCTCTTGGCCCGAGGTGTGGTCAAAAGCACCGGTGTGGCCTACCAAATGCGCCATCCAGAAATCACCCCCCTCGATCCCGAGGAACCAACCCCGGCTGCCCGGCCAAGACCCATCTACCCGCTTACCGAAGGACTCACCCAAAGGGTCTTGTCCAACGCCATCGAAGCGGCAATGCCCCTTGCTGCAAACATCGAAGAAGCCATCCCGCTGGAGGTTCGTCAAAACGCGGCCGCCTTGCTCAAAACGCAATCCGATGCCCTTTTGCCAATCCAGGACGCTCTGCAACAAATCCACATGCCGGTCGATATGCTGCAAGCCAACGAAGCTCGCTTGCGATTCATCTTCCAAGAATTTTTTGTACTGCAGTTGGCTCTGGCTAAACAACGCTACGTCTACCAACAACAGCGCCCTGCTCCGAGCATTCAGGCCTCGGCCCTGATCGATGCGCGTATCGTCAAACGCTTCCCTTTTGTCTTGACCGAGGATCAACGCAAAGTCATCGAGGAGGTCAAAGCCGATATGGCACGCACCGTCCCGATGAATCGACTCCTGCAAGGCGATGTCGGAACCGGAAAAACCGCCGTCGCCCAATACGCGATGCTCTCTGCTGTGGCCAATGAGTATCAGGCCGTCCTTATGGCCCCGACCGAAATTCTCGCAAGACAACACGCTCGAAAACTCAAAGAGCAACTCGCTGGAAGCCGAGTCGAAATCGAACTTTTGGTTCACTCGATGCCAGCACCCGAAAAACGGGAACTGCTTCAAAGGATCGCGATCGGTACGGTCGATATCGTCGTCGGAACCCAAGCTCTCTTGGGCGATCAAGTCGAGTTCTCTAAACTTGGCATCGTCGTGATCGACGAACAGCACCGATTCGGGGTCGAACAACGCGCCGCGCTGAGGACCTCTCGCACCGCTCCGCACTATCTGGTCATGACCGCAACTCCCATTCCACGGACCCTGGCCCTGACCCTCTTTGGCGATCTGGATGTTTCGACGCTCAAACAACGTCCCCCAGGACAGTCGGCCGTCCAAACCTATGTTCTCGAACCCAAGACCATCGATCGATGGTGGAACTTTGTACGACAACAGGTCCAGGCCGGTCGCCAAGCCTATGTCGTCGCACCCCGCGTCGAGAGCGATGAAGAAAAAGACATTCGCGGCGCGATCCAATGGTGGGATGAACTCAACGCAGGACCTCTTGCCGGCCTGCGAGTCGAACTTATTCACGGTCGATTGGACAGCGAACAAAAACAATCCGTTCTCGAGCGATTCAACCACGGCTCGCTCGATGTGTTGGTCGCAAGCACCGTGATCGAAGTCGGAATCGATGTTCCTAACGCTTCGGTCATGACCATCGCCGATGCGGATCGTCTCGGACTGGCGCAACTCCATCAACTGCGAGGTAGAGTCGGGCGAGGAAAGCACCCAGGTTTCGTCGGGCTCATACCTACGTCAAACGCAAGCGGTGCCGAAAATCAAACGCACTTTACGGCGGTGGAACCACAGGAAAAAATCCAGTGGCTAGAGCAATTCGCCAAAATTCAAGACGGATTCGAATTGGCCGAAATCGATCTTCGCCGTCGTGGCCCCGGCGAAATCATCGGCACAAAGCAAACCGGCCTTCCCGAATTCCGAATCGCCGATATCTGCAAAGATGAAGCCGTTTTGGTCATCGCAAGAAATCTAGCCGGACAACTCATCGCCGCCGATCCCGAACTAAAGTCCCCCGAACACGCTCGGTTACTGCGACAAGTTGTCGCAAAGCATGGCAAACTCATGCCAATCGGCGATGTCGGATAATCGGCACATACCACCGATTCTCCTTCTATTGCCCCGCCGAAGGCCCGAACTACAGTAGAAACACCACGATTAGGCCGAATTTTCGAAGGGATTCACTTGGAACCATGCCCACCGGTAGGCACTCCAATTAGCCACCGGGATCCCTTGCAAACTCAGAATCACTCCAACCACCACACCATGAATCAAAAAAAACTTGCAAGCCGCAAATCTGCTATCACCCATCGTCGCTTAGGGGTCGAACGACTCCAAGCCCGCGAGCTTCTTGCTGGAGATGTCACCGCGGCGGTGACGAACGGATTTTTGGTGATTCGCGGAGATGACGCCGCCAACGAACTTACCATCGAACGAATCAGCGGCGATCGGGTCAAGGTCACCGGTGCGACCGGTACGACCATCAACGGATTGACCCAACCGGCGGTCCTGCGCGTGCGGAAAGGCTACGACATCGCAACCGGCGGTGGAGACGATAAGCTCACGGTCATCGGACTCAATGCCTTTGGCCGCTACGAGATCCGCATGGACTTAGGGGCAGGAAATGACATATTGGTCGCTAGCAATCTGCTGGCACAACGAATCCACGCCGGAGGTGGCGATGGCAACGACTCGATCACGATTCGAAACAGCCGATCACGCCGAGGGTCCGGTGTCGGCGGCGGGTCGGGCGATGATACGTTGGTGCTCGAGAACCTAAGATTCGGAAACGGTAGCTGCATCGACGGTGGGACGGGCAAAGACATCGTCCAGGAATCGAACAATCGATACGGTGTCCGATCGACAAAAATCAATATCGATCCAATCACACCAGTGACCACTCCGCCGACGGCCGTTGCCGACGCATTCTCGGTGGTCAAGTCGGGCTCAACGACGGTGAACCTAGCCAACAACGATACGGCCGGTACCTCAGCGATCAACCGCAACTCGATCGTCATCAGCACGCAACCGGCCAACGGCACAGTCACGGTCAATACCGATGGCAACGTGACGTACTTGCACAACGGTTCGAACACCGCGAGCGATAGCTTTGCCTATACGATCCAAGACACCAACGGTCTGGTTTCCTCTGCGGCTACGGTCTCGGTGACGATAACCCCAGTGACCACTCCACCGACGGCCGTTGCCGATGCATTCTCGGTGGTCAGGTCAGGCTCAACGACGGTGAATCTTGCCAACAACGATACGGCCGGTACGTCGGCGATCAACCGCAATTCGATCGTCATCAGCACGCAACCGGCCAACGGCACAGTCACGGTCAATACCGATGGCAACGTGACGTACTTGCACAACGGTTCGAACACCACGAGCGATAGCTTTGCCTATACGATCCAAGACACCAACGGTCTGGTTTCCTCTGCGGCTACGGTCTCGGTGACGATCACCCCAGTGACCACTCCACCGACGGCCGTTGCCGACGCATTCTCGGTGGTCAGGTCAGGCTCAACGACGGTGAATCTTGCCAACAACGATACGGCCGGTACCTCAGCGATCAACCGCAACTCGATCGTCATCAGCACGCAACCGGCCAACGGCACGGTCACGGTCAATACCGATGGCAACGTGACGTACTTGCACAACGGTTCGAACACCACGAGCGATAGCTTTGCCTACACGATCAAAGACACCAACGGTCTGGTTTCCTCTGCGGCCACGGTCTCGGTAACGATCACCCCAGCGACCACTCCGCCGACGGCCGTTGCCGACACATTCTCGGTGGTCAAGTCGGGCTCAACGACGGTGAACCTAGCCAACAACGATACGGCCGGTACGTCGGCGATCAACCGCAACTCGATCGTCATCAGCACGCAACCAGCCAACGGCACGGTCACGGTCAATACCGATGGCAATGTGACGTACTTGCACAACGGTTCGAACACCACGAGCGATAGCTTTGCCTATACGATCAAAGACACCAACGGTCTGGTTTCCTCTGCGGCCACGGTCTCGGTAACGATCACCCAAGCGACCAATCAGGCGCCCGTTGCAGTCGGTGATACGGCGAGTGTGGTCGAAGGTGGATCGGTGA
>Ga0315904_10003660_pt1 | contig 22467 bp, 18 predicted proteins | sample LakEriMetagenome_6_FD_203529 | JGI IMG/M metagenome (GOLD analysis project Ga0315904, IMG submission 203529) | Freshwater fungal communities from buoy surface, Lake Erie, Ohio, United States - Buoy 12 MA120 | ecosystem: Environmental > Aquatic > Freshwater > Lake | place: USA: Lake Erie, Ohio... | reverse complement strand
TCTGGAAAGAACGGATAGTCGTTGTTGACACCCCGCAGGTCGGGGTTGGGCGTGTAGCCATAGTCGGCATAGACGCCCCACTGTTTCACGTCGGCGAAGTATGCCGCCAAAGAGTAAAAATCCCGCTGGGTCAACGGGTCAAACTTGTGGTCATGGCACTCGGCACAGCCTGTGGTGAGCCCCATCCACGCCATTCCCACCGTGCGGACGCGGTCCGTGGCGTACTTGTGGAGATACTCTTTCGGCTGCGCTCCCCCCTCACGGGTTACCATGTTCAGACGATTGAAGCACGTCGCCGTGAGCTGGCTGGGGGTCGGGTTTGACAATAAGTCCCCGGCAAGCTGCTCTTTTGTGAACCGATCAAAGGGCATGTTGGCATTAAACGCCTCAATCACCCAGTCGCGGTAGGCCCACGCGTTCATGTTCTGGTCGCCGTGGTAGCCCACCGTATCGGCGTAGCGCACAGCATCGAGCCATGGCACCGCCATGCGCTCTCCGTAGTGCGGCGAGGCAAGTAGCTCGTCTACTAGTTTTGCATAGGCATCGGGCCGGGAATCTGCCACAAACGCCGCGACCCGCTCGGGTTTTGGGGGCAGCCCCGTTACGTCCAGCGACACCCGCCGGATCAGCGTTCGTTTATCCGCCAGTGGCGCAGGCGCAAGCTTCTCTTTGGCGAGCCGGGCTTGAATGAGTCCATCTATCCCTAAATTTCCCCCACGCGTGGGGGCCAGGGGGCCAAAGCTCCAGTGCCCCTCGTACTTGCCTCCCTCGCCGATCCAGCGCATGAGAAGCCGTTTCTGCTCTGCTGTTAGCTTTTTATGCGACGTGCTTGGGGGCATCTGTAAGGCATCATCGCTAGGCTTATTGATACGGCTCACCAGCTCACTTGCCAGAATATCACCCGCAACCACCGCACGATTCGGCTGATCGAGCCGCAGATTCGCCGAGCGCTTGTTCTTATCGGGCCCATGGCACGCAAAGCAGTTGTCTGAGAGGATCGGGCGAATATCCCGGTTGAAGCGCACCAGCTCTGGCCTTTGTGGCGCAGCAAGCGCGGCCATGCTCATCAGGGCAGCGAGTCCAAAAATAGCAAGCTTACCATGCATCGTTGAGGTCATGGCTCTATTGTAGACGCTACCCGTATCAGCGTCAATGCACTCCGCAATAAAAGCCTTGTCTGATCTGCGCACTTGGGTTAGGATGTCGTCATGCGCTCCGTCACCCTACTCACCCTGGCCCTCGCCGCTGGCTGTACCAAAAATCCCCCAACGCAGCGTGGCTTGCGGGTCTGGAGCATGTGGGGCGGTGATGAGGAGACGGTCTTTCGCAATGTTCTGCGTGCCTACGATCCCACCATCGAGAACCTACCGTCGGTTGCGGACGATAAAACCATCCGGGCATTAGTCGCAGGCGCTCCCCCCGACCTCTTCACCCTCAAAGACCCTTCGGCGCTTGGGGCCCTCGCGGCAAATCAAGCGCTCCAGCCCCTCGACGAGCTCTTTGTCGCCGCGGGGCTCAAAGACGCTGACTTTACGCCCGGTGCACTCAGCCAGTGTCGCTTCCGGGGCAAGCTCTACGCCATCCCCTACCTGCTCGATTGCATGGTGCTTCTCTACAATAAAAGGCTCATCAAAGAGCCGCCGCGCACCCTCGAAGAGCTGGAGGAGCTGTGCAAGCGCCTCACCAAGCGCGATAGTTCGGGTCGGATCACCCAGATCGGCCTGCGTCCCCCCGAAGCCGTGCAGCTACTGGGTGCGGCAGGAGCTCAGTTCTGGGACGAAAAATCCGAGCGCCTCACGGCGGATCACCCTAACAATAGCGACGGACTGCGCTGGTACAAGCGCCTAATGGACGCACAAGGCGGCAACGAAGCGGTCGAGGCGTTCTCAGCGGGCTTTGCGGAAGACATGGGCTCCAGCAATCCGTTTTTCAAGGGTCTCGCCGCGATGGAGTTCTCGGGCCAGTGGAACGCCAACTGGGTCTTTAAGTACACACCGGGAGAGGAGATTGGAGTCGCACCCCTGCCCTACCCCGCCAGCCGCCCCGAGCTTGCCGGTACCGCGTGGCTCGGGGGAAATCTCTTCTGCCTGCCCCGCGAGGGCAAGCGCACCGACGACGCCTTCGCGTTTCTGACGTGGAGCCAGACTGTAGCCGGGCAGCTCCGATTTGCGGAGACAATGCACGGGGTTCCCAACCAGCGGGCGATCTTGCAAGCGCCTACGCTACGAACCGGCGCTCCTTGGCGAGGGCTCTTTGCGCGATTTTTGGATCTGGCTAACAGCCCCCGCGCCTCCCACTTCCCCGTCCTTCCCGTCGCCGCGCTCTACCAAAGTGAGCTCACCGCCGCCTGCGATGCCGTACGCTACGGGCGCAAATCCCCAGAAGATGCCCTACGCACCGTCCAAGCCAAAGTCTCCCGCGAGCTGGAGAAGTACCGATGAGCTCTTCTTTGTACCCCCGCCAAGCGGGGGCTAGGCGGGATGGGGGGGTGGCCCTCCTCTTCCTCGCTCCCTGGCTCATCGGGCTTTTGGTCTTTACCATCGGCCCCGTCCTCGCGACGCTCTACCTCAGCTTCACGGACTACCGGGTGCTCTCACCGCCGCGCTGGGTGGGGCTGGAGAACTATAAAGAGCTCTTCACCGACACCGAGACTTTCTGGCCGTCTCTAGGCAACACGGCGTTTTTGTTTTTGGAGCTACCCCTCTCACTCTTACTTGGACTGGCTCTGGCGCTCTTGCTCAACCAGAAGCTCAAGGGCATGGCGCTCTTTCGGACGATCTTCTACGTGCCGGCGCTGGTGCCGACGGTCGCCGGCTCCATGCTTTGGCTCTGGCTGCTCAACCCCGAGCACGGGCTGATTAACGAAGCGCTACGAACGCTCCATATCCCCACTCCCACCTGGCTCGCCTCACCGCTCTGGGCAAAGCCTGCGATCATCCTCATGGATCTTTGGGGTGTCGGGGGGAGCATGGTGATCTACCTAGCTGCGCTTCAAGGCGTCCCGCAAGACTACTACGAAGCCGCCGAGCTGGATGGTGCCAGCGGCTGGCACTGCCTGCGCCACATCACGCTACCGTCGCTCTCACCGGTGATCTTCTTCAACTTAATCCTAGGTGTCATCGGGACGTTCCAGTACTTCACCCAGACCTTTCTCATGACCAAGGGTGGCCCGGATAAGTCCACGCTCTTTTATGCACTCTATCTCTACCAGAACGCCTTCGAGTACTTCCGCATGGGCCTCGCCTGCGCCATGGCCTGGGTGCTATTTCTACTGACAATTGCCGCAACCTGGCTGGTCTTCAAATCGTCGGCGCGCTGGGTCTACTACGAGGGCGAAAAGGCATGAGAGGGCTCCGCTATGGCATTCTTATCGCGCTGGGCCTGCTCTTTCTGGCCCCCTTTGCCTTCATGGTGAGCACATCGCTCAAGTCGCCGGAGAAGATCTTCACGGCGACCATGGAGTGGCTTCCCAGCCCGGTGGCCGGGAAGAACTACCCCGATGCCCTCTCGCGCTTCCCGTTCTGGCGCTACGTGGGCAACACGCTCTTTATCTGCGCTCTGACCGTGCTGGGAACATGCCTCGCGTCCTCACTCGCGGCGTATGCGTTTGCGCGGCTAAAGTTCAAGGCTCGCGAGCCGCTGTTTTTCATCATGCTGGCGACCATCATGTTGCCCACGCAAGTGACCCTTCTGCCGACCTTTCTGCTCTTTCGCACGCTTGGCTGGTCGGGCTCCTGGTTGCCATTAATTATTCCCGCGTTTTGTGGCAACCCCTTCTCGATCTTTCTGCTGCGCCAGTTCTTCCTGACGATTCCCCAGGAGCTCTCCGATGCTGCGCGGCTCGATGGTTGCTCGGACTTTGGCATCTTCTGGCGCGTGATCCTGCCGCTCGCACGCCCCGCGCTCGCCACGGTGGGTCTGTTTGCGTTTCTGGGAGCCTGGACGGACTTTCAAGGCCCGCTCATCTACCTCCATGACGAGAACCAGTACACGCTCGCGCTGGGCTTACAGTCGTTTCTTGGTCGCCACGAGAGCCAGTGGAACCTGCTCATGGCCACCTCAACCGTCATTACCCTCCCGATGATTCTCGTCTTCTTACTCGTCCAGAAGACTTTTGTCAAGGGAATTGTCCTCAGTGGCCTCAAGGGATAAAATGGGGCTATGAGATCACGAACTCCCTTGACACTTCCCACATCGGTCACCAGCTTCCACGACTACTACCGACTCACGGCGGACATGGAGGAGGTTGCGCGGGCTCTAGGCTATGCGTTCTCTCGTCAGCGTCTCGACCTGCCACAAGCCTCAATCCTCCCCGACTGGGTTGAACCACTTCGGCAAGAAATAGAGCAAAATGTCGCCGTCGTCAGCCTCACCAGCGAGACCGCCCGCCGCGAGTGCCTGATTGTACCCGTGCTCTTGGGACTAGCTCGCCACTTACACATGCAGCTCCACATTGAGCAAGATATTAATGTCAGCCCACAGCTCAAAGGCTCGCTGGACTACTTCATGGAAGCCGATGGCCAGCTCCTCGTCGTGGAAGCCAAACACGCGGATATTTCACGCGGCTTCTCTCAGCTCGCCGCCGAGCTTATCGCACTAGAACAGTGGATAGACTCCACGGCGAACACGCTCTACGGCGCGGTCTCCTTCGGAAACCTCTGGCAGTTCGCTGTCCTTACCCGCGACACCAAACATATCACCCAGGATTTGGGCCAGTACCGCTCCCCCGAAGACCTCATTGAGCTTTTCAGGATTCTTCTGGGAATCTTGCACAGCCCATCGTCCCATCGCCCTAAAGGATAATATTTCGCAATGCTGCTTCCCATACCTGCCGCTCTCACCGCACCTGCTGCCACCTATGGCCAGCTTCTCTCTCGTCAGTTCGCCACGCTCCCCGCTGAGGCTCCCGCTGCTCCCCCATTGGACGCGGGCCGGGGGGCAGTGCGCATCGAGCTTCCGACTACCTTCAAGCCGCATCAGCCACAGATTGATGAGGACACTGATGTCGTGCAGGCCATCACCGACGGCAAAGGCCACTGGTATCTCGCCACGACCTTTGGCTTAGTGCTGACCAACGGAAAAGACTGGTGGCAGCCGATTGACCATAAAGATGGCATGCCGCAGATTCGGATGACCAGTGTGGCGCTGGCTAGCAACGGCGACTTATGGGGTGGGACGCAGAGTGGGGTCTGGCGGCTGCGGGAGGGCAAGTTTCGGTACTTTGCCAGCCGCCGCTGGCTCCCCAGTGATCATGTGAAGCGGGTCTGGTGCGATGCAAAAAACCGCTGCTGGGTCGAGACCGACACAGGGTTTGCCTGTCTGGAAGAGAAGCCCATGACGCTCGCGGAGAAAGCGGCGCACTTTGAGACCGTCACCGCCAAGTACCACAACCGGCGCGGCTATGTCTCCAACTGTAGCTACAAGGTGGCCGGAAAGCCCGAGCTGGGAACATTCCACGAGGCCAGCGACAACGATGGACTCTGGACGGCGGTCTATCTGGGGGCGGAGTGCCTGCGCTATGGCGCGACCAAAGACCCAGCAGCCAAAACTCTCGCGCAAAAATCACTGAACGCGCTTCTGGAGCTGGAGCGCCTCACCGGAATCTCAGGCTTCCCTGCCCGCGCCACGGTTACGGACGAGGAGCTAAAGGCCGGAGTCACGGGGCTTGATCCCAAGGGAACCGTCAATGCGCCTGGCGAGACGGCGCTGATCTGGTTCCGCTCGCCGATTGAGAAAAATGTCTGGGTGAAGGGCGATACCTCAAGCGACGAGATAGACGGTCACTACTTCGCCTGGTATCTCTACTCCGAGCATGTCGCCGATGCCACGGAGAAGAAGCGTATCGCTGCGACGTGCAAGCGCGTGACGGATCATATTCTCGATCATAACTACACCCTCTGTGACCACACCACGCGCCCCACGCGCTGGGGACACTGGGAGCCCGCGCTGATGAACGATAGCCCGCGCTGGAAAGAGGAGCGTGGGCTTAACTCGCTGGAGATCCTCTCGCACCTGAAAGTGGCCTATCATCTGACGGGTGAGAAGCGCTACAACGATGCCTACGAGGATTTAATCAATAATCATCACTATCTCCTCAACACGCTCAACTACCGGCGCAACAATCCCTGGTGGAAGCTGAATCACAGCGATGACGAGCTGGCATACCTCGCTTACTACCCACTAATGCTCCTCGAGAAAGACCCGGCGCGACGGCAGATTCTCTCGCAGAGCCTCGCCAAGACCTGGGAGCCGTCGCTGACCGAGCAAACCATAAAAGCCGAGGCGAGCCCGCTCTATAACTTCATGTACGGGAGCCTAACAGGAAATCCCTGCGACGTAGAAAATGCGCTTGTCACGCTCCAAGACTGGCCACTGGAGCAGACCGAGTGGGCCATGAAAAATAGTACTCGGATGGACGTGACCCTTCGTCTTGCGCCCGGTGGTGGACGCAATCGAATGGAGACCGACCGGGTGCTCTCCCCCGCTGAGCGACGCGTGAGTCGCTGGAACGCCTGCTACTGGGAGGCCGATAGCGGCGGTGATGGGAAGGGCGCCGACGACCCTGGAGCCTGGCTCTTGGGCTACTGGCTCGGGGTCTACCATGGCTATCTCAAGTAGCATTCGCGGAATCGTAGCGTCATCTCGTCCTTGAGCTCTGGAGAGACCGAAATTTTATGAAATACGCCTTACTTGCCTGCACACTTTTGCTGGCATCCACACTTGCTCATGGGCAAGAAACCTCGACATCATCGCGTCCCAAGACCGAGCGCGACGTTGTGGTTAGCCTGATTGTTCGTCAGCTTGGTCAAGAGAGCGGCCAAAATGTGCTGGTGGACTCCAGCCTCGCGATGCTTCGTGCCCCGGCACTGGCGAAAGCCACGACGAAAACGAACCTCGAAGAGCAGCTTGATGCACTCGTCCGCAAGCTGCCCGATGGCGCTGCGTGGGCCAAGCTCTATCTTCCCAAGCCGCAAGAGGGCAAGCGCTACGCCGCAGACAATCTCTCCCGCTATGCCTTTGCACAGGCGAGCCTCTTTGGCGGCAAAGTGGGGACATCGAAGCCAGGAATGGTAGAGGTGATGGGCCGCGTGATGACCGAGGCAGAAGCCGCGCCCCTGGTGAAGAAGCTGGATCTGACTTCCTACTACATTCTCAGCAACCCACGCAAACCCATGATGGCCTTTGGGAGCCCCGGCGGCCCCGGCGGCATGTTTGGTGGTGCGAACATCACGGACTTGCTCCAAAAACAGCTTGGGGTCAGCGATCTCAAAGACATCCCACCCGGCAGCTATAAAGTCCAGTTCCCCGGCCCGGATGGCAACCCTGTCAATGCAGATATTAAAGTCTCCAATGACGATGGCAAAACCCGGATGGAAGTCCGTGTGAACCAGAATACCAACATTCCGCCACAATAAACGAGCTAGCGGGGACAATTTTACCTCTATCGCCGCCGGAGGCGCTGGCCAAGATCATCGAAGAGTGTGTAGACGCAGGGTACGACAAAAAGCGTCAGAACCGTGGACGTAATCAAGCCACCGATCACGGCCGTGGCGAGCGGAGCCTGCGTCTCGGAGCCTTGGCCAAGGGCGAGCGCGAGTGGGAGCATTCCCAGAACGGCTGCCGATGTGGTCATGAGAATCGGGCGCAGGCGGGTCGGGCTTGCGGTGAGGATGGCTTCGTCGCGCGAGGTGCCCCGCTCTCGCAGTTGATTCGTGTAGTCCACGAGCAAGATCCCGTTTTTCACGACAATGCCAACGAGCATCAAGAGGCCAATAAAGGCCGTGATTCCAAACGCGCGGCCTGTGAGAAAGAGTGCCAGCACCACACCCACCGCGCAGAGCGGCACCGACGTCAGCACGATCAGCGGGTAGACAAAGGACTCGAACTGTGACGCGAGGAGCATGTAGATCAGCGCCACGGCCAGCACAACCGCCACGCCAAGACCGGCGAACTCGGTGCCGCGCCGTTTCTGGTTCTGGCCAAAGTCCCAGTAGGTACCTGGCACAAACTCCACTTTCTCCAGAATCTTGGTCACATCAGCCTCCACCTCGCCTTGGGAGCGATCCGCCAGCCGTCCGTTCACCGCGATATAGCGCTGCCGATCCAGCCGCGTGATCTCGTTGGGGCCGACGGTCTCAAACGGCGTCGCGACTTGGTTTAGCAAGAGCGGCTTACCCCCACTCTTGGGGCTAATCGCCAGATTCGCCAGGGACTCCACAGACTTGCGATCTTTCTCGGGAAGGATCACGTAGATCGGGTACTGGTAGCCCTTCTCTAAGAAATAGCCCGCCTGCGCTCCGCCTGTACTGGAGTTGATCGTATTGGCAATATCGGCAAACGAGACACCCAGCGCCGAGGCTTTATCGCGGTCAATCTTCCACTGGAGCTCCGGGGTAGCGTCTTGGACACCAAGGTCCAGCGCCTCCAGGCCGGGCACTCCCTTGAGCGCGTCCATCACCTTCTTGGCCTGAGCTGCAACCGACTTATTGTCCTGTCCGAAGACATCAATCTCCATGTTGGTTGCGCCCCCCGTGAGAAGCTGCGTCACCAGGTCATACGGCGAGACCGTGGCACGGATCCCTGGAATGCTCCCCAGGCTCTTCTGGACATCTTTGATGACTTGCTGTGTGGGCAGCTTTCGGTGAGCCTTGAGGTGCACGGTTGCGCTTCCGATATGGCCCGCCTGATCCCGCACCGAGCCACGCAGGCTCAGGGTCGCCCCGGATGCAGCAAAGACCGTCTCGACATCCGGGTTGGCCAGAATCCGCTTCTCGACCTCTTTCATGGTCTCGCTGGTCTTGAGAAACGCCGTGCCGATGGGAAGCTTGACACTCACGGTAAAGTCGCCACTATCGGTCTGAGGCAGTGTCTCTGAGCCGATCAGCGGGACAAAGAAATAGCTCGCCGCCGAGATCACTGCGGCACCTGCCAGAACCCACCAGCGATGAGAAAGTGCCCAGGCCAGACGGCGGCGGTAGTTGGCATCCAGGCTGTCGAGATAGCGTCCCGCCCAGCCAAAAAAGCCCCGTGACGGCCTCTCTTTTTCCTGCTCCAGCTCCTCGCGGTGGATCAGGCGCGACGCCAGCATCGGAACCAGCGTCGTGGCATCCAGGAGCGAGACCGCCATGGAGAAGATCACCACCAGCGCGAACTGCGTGAACATCTGGCCTGTCTGGCCCTTGATCAGCAAGATCGGAAGAAAGACCACCATCACCGTGATCGTCGAAGCGACAACCGCACTCGTGATCTCGCTGGCCCCCGAGACAGCTCCTTCCACGGAGGATTTCTGATCGCGCTCGATGTGCCGGAAGATATTCTCCAGCACCACCACGGCATCGTCCACGATCAGCCCCGCCGCCAGCGCCAGGCCTGAGAGCGAGATCGTATTGAGCGTGAAGCCACAGAAGTAGAGCAGCGAGAACGTCGAGAAGATCGAGACCGGAATCGAGAGCGCCACCACTAACGTGCTCCGAAGATTGCGGAGGAAAAACAGCAGGATCAGAACCGCCAGCACGCCCCCAATGATCGCCGTGTGCTGAAGATCCGTGACGGAGTTCTGAATAAAGCCCGACTGGTCGTAGGCCACCTGGAACTTGAGCTGCGGGTAGAGCTTGTTGACCTGCTCAATTTTTTTCTCAATGGCCTCGGCAGTGGCGACCGTGTTGGCCTCGCTCTGTTTCGTAATCGCAAGACTCGCAGCAGGCTCCCCGTTAAGCCGCGTCAGAATGCGTGTCTCCAGATGGCTGTCCTCGACTTTGGCGACATCCGTGAGGAGTACAGGCTGTCCGTTTACCTGTGCCAGCGTGATCTTCTCGGCATCGGCGAGGCTGCTGAAGTACCCGACCGTGCGAATGGTCAGCTCACGCTCGCCCTGCCGTGCGATCCCTGCGGGAACATTGATATTCTCCTGCAAGAGCCGCCGCTGCACCAGATCTATGGACAGACCATATGCCTGAACTTTCACGGGGTCTACTTCGATGATAATCGAGCGGGTCTGTCCTCCCGTCACGCTGGCGGTGGCAACTCCCTCCGCAGAGGCTAAAAGCGGTGAGACCTCGTTGGCCAAGAGGCTCCGAAGCTTGACAATATCCGAGATCCCCGAGACTCCGTAGATGCGAATGGGAAGGGTGGCCGGATCGAACTTATAAACGACCGGAGCCTGAAGCGTCGGGTCATCGGGAAGCTGCTGCTTGGCGCGCTGGACAAGCTGCAAAACATCAATGGCAGCCTGACCGATATCCGTCCCCCAGTTGAACTGCACCCGCACCGACGAGCTGCCTGTGGTAGAGCTAGAGCTGATAAGCTGGATTCCTGGTGCCGCCGAGACCGCCTGCTCAATAGGCCGCGTCACTTGGGTCTCCATCTCCTCCGGCGCGACATTGGGCCAGGTGGTACTGACCAAGACCGTTGGAATGGTGATCTTGGGCAGCAAGTCCACGGGAAGCTTCATCAGACAGACAATGCCCAGTAGCACCAGCGCCGCAATACGCATCACCACCGCGACAGGCCGCTGAACCGAGAAACGCGCGATGTTCACTTCTTTTCCCCCTTCGCGGAGCCGGAGGGGGTCGCCGTCTCAGCGGCGGGGGGAGGCCCGGCGGTTTTGACTTTCTGGCCGTCTTTGACGGGTGAGTAGGACAGAATGACGACACGCTCACCGGCACGGACTCCTGAGAGAATCTCGACATCGCTGCCGACTTTGGTACCGAGCGTCACCTGACGGACAGAGGCAGTGCTCTCTGCATCCACCACCGTGACCGTGGAGCCTTTCGGGGTTGTCTTAACCGCGTCGCTGGAGACGACCACAGCCGCATTGATCGTCCGCAGCTCTAGGGTGAGATGTGCAAACATCCCAGGGCGGAGCTTGCCGCTTGCATTCTCTAGTTTACAGCGCACGATAAACTGGCGGCTCTGGGGATCGGCGGCAGGATTGACCTCCGCAACCGTCGCGAGAAATGGCTTTCCAGGGAGGGCATCTAGCACCACCTCCGCCTTGGTGCCGATGCCAACAGCACTGCTCTGCTCCACAGGGACACCCACCGTGAGATAGAGGCTATCGAGCTGCTGAATGGTCAGAATCGTCTGCCCTGCCGTCACGCTAGAGCCTTCGTCTACGGGCTTAGCGGTCACAATCCCCGAGATCGTGCTCCGAAGTTCTGTCTCCCCGAGCCGAGCACGGGCTTGCGCGAGCTGGCTTTCCGCCGCTGCCACGGCCTGCCGGAGCGCGGCGATATTTTCCCGCATAGCCACGGACTGGGAGCGGTTCGACTTGGCTAAAACCAGCGCGGACTCCGCCTGCTTCTTGGCGGCTTTAGCCGTGCCAATCTCGCTGATGGCGCCTTTTTCCGCGACCGTCACCTGCTCCTTTGCCGCGATAAGGAGCGCCTTCTGAGACTCCAGCGCGGCCTCTGCCGTGGCAATGCGCCCCTGCGCGGTGGCGACGACATTGCCTTGAACCTCTAGCGCGGTTCGGGCATCCTCAACCGCCTGGGCAGAGACAAAGCCTTTCTCCAAGAGAGACTCGGCGCGGGAAAGCCTAGCCTTCAGGTTGCTCTGGTTGGCGAGGGCGCTTGCGTGGTCATTTTTCGTGTTCTCGACCACCACACGGGCGCTCTGCACCCTAGCATCCGCATCGGCGACGGCGGCTTTGGCGGCGGCGAGCAAGGCATCACGGCTCTGCTGCGCACGGCTTAGCGTTGCCTGAGCGCTCTCCACGGCGGCACTACGCTGCTCAATTCCTGTCAGAACAGAGACACGCCCCGTGTCCATCGTCGCTTGCGCTTGCGCCAGCCGGGCCTTTGCTTCGGCGACCGTTGCTTCCTGCTGGGCGACAGCCGCTTTCAGATCCACGGGGTCAATGCGCACCAGAGTCTGTCCCGCCGCAACCGTGCTGCCTTCACGCGCCGCGAGAAAGGTAACTCGTCCCGCCGAGCGCGCCGCTAGCTTCACGGTGTTCGGCGATTCCAACGAGCCGACGAGCTCCAGACTCTGAACTAGTTTTTTGGGACCAGCCACTCCGAGCACCACACTGGGCAAGGAGTTTTTACGGGCCGCCTGCGACTTAACCAGGTCACCTGCCACGGCACGCTTGTCTTGTAGCCGCCAGATAATGCCGCCCGCCAGGGCAGCGGCAAGAACGGTGTAGGGGATAATTGAGCGCAGTTGCATTCGTGTTTTTTTAGCGGCCCCAAGTCGTTGCACCAAGAGTTCCGACCGAGTTTCCGACCGCAACTAAGCCAAGACGTACCGGATACTTGCCAATCATCCCAACTTCGCCCACCAGCCCCAGCGAGAGTTTCTTACCTTCCCACTGTGCCGATACGGTCACCCGGTTGTTGGCAAGTGGCATTGCAGCTCCGATAAGAAGGCGGGGAGCCGACTCCCCACTGACTTTGGCCACCCCCAGATAGCCCGAAAACGGTACAGGCCCCATGTCCGAGATCGTCCGGCCCGCCGTGGCATAGAACACAGAGCCCTTGCCCCCCACACTGCTGTCGTAGAACCCGACGTTCAACGAGGGCGACTCGACCGTCTCCGACGTGAGCGTGTAGTTGACATTCGGGCGTGTCTTAGCCTGCTTCTGCAAGCTCAAAAGGCCCACGGAGAGCTTGTCACTAACCCCGTAGCGCAGTGCCGTCTCGGTCTTGCCCGCAATCGCGGAGTTGGAAAGTGTCGAGAGGAAAAACTGGCCTTTGCCTAAGATTGCAGGTTGCGAGCCCACAGGCCCCACTCCCGCGCTCTGTGCAGCCCAGCCCGCCGATGGTGTCAGTGGCCCACCCGGCGCACTCTGTGCCCATGCTCCACTCGCCAGAGTCAGAGAAACAATACTCAAGATCACAATTTTCATGGCTCAATCATAACAGAAAACCGTTATAATTGCAGACATGACTAGAACTCGTCTTGCGTTTTCGCTTGCCTTTTGCTTGCTAGCTCTCACCACGACTCATGCTCAGCAGACCTTGCCCGCCCGTGTCAATGGCGGGGGAACCATCAACCAGCTCCAGCCTGCCACGCCAAGTCTCGCCCCGAAGCGCCCCCTGAAGCACTACGACTACGAGCTCTGGAAGTCCATCCAGCTCCCCCAGCTCTCGCGGGATGGCAAGTGGGCTGTCTATGTGATCGCTCCGACGGAAGGCGATGGCACACTCTACGTCCGAAGCACCTCGGGCGGTGCCAGCTACGAAATCCCACGGGGCCGCGCCCCGCAGCTCACGCCCGACAGCCGCTTTGTGGTCTTCACGATTGCACCGCCATTTGCGGAGAGCGAGAAGGCACGAAAAGAGAAAAAGCCTGCCCTACCCTCCGCACTCGGAATTCTCGACATCACCACAGGCAAGACTGAGATCATGGAGAAAGTGCGCCGCTTTACGCTGGCAACGGAGGGAAGTCGCTGGCTGGCCTACCAAGTTGAGAAAGTCGCCCCCTCCCCCCCCGCGAGCGGGGGAGCTACAGGTTCTGGCAAAGACCAGCCCCCTGCCGGAGGACGCCAAGGAGGACGACGGCCTGCGGGAGCGCCCGGTGCGGCAGGGGCCACGCCCCAAGCGCCTGCTGCGCCCGTAGGAGCCGATCTCATCTTGCGCGAGCTAGCCACCGGGCAGAGCACCACACTTGCGGATGTCACGGACTTCACCTGGAATAAGAGCGGCTCTCGGCTTGCCTATATCGTAGATGGCAAAGACGACCCCAAAGACGGGCTGTTTGTTCGAGAGCTTGGCAAAGACGGTGATTTGGCCCTGAGCACGGGGGCCGCAACCCTGCGCGGCCTCGACTGGGACGATGCGGGAGAGCAGCTGGTCTTTATCAAGGCTCCCAAAGCTGCCTCCCCCGCCCCCACAAGTGGGGGCGCTGTTGCGGCTTTATGGCACTGGAAAGTCGGTGAGGCGAAGGCGACGGAGCTGGTGACAGAGAAAACGGTGGGCGTCCCGACGGGCTGGCAGCTCGCGGACGGCGGTAGCGCACGCTTTCTCAAAGATGGCCAGCGGCTGAGCCTCGCGCTTGCGCCCAAGCCCACGCCAAAACCCAAAGACCCCATCGAGCCGATCAATGTCGATGTCTGGAGCTCCCTAGATCCGCTGCTACAGACCATGCAAAAGCTCCGCGCCAATGCCAAGCCCAGCTACCCAGCGCTGCTGAACCTCAAGAGCGGCAAGCTGGTCGTGCTCTCGGGGCCAGATCAGCCGACGGTTGCCGTGGGTGAGGATACCAAGCGCTGGAGCCTGGGGCGCGATGCGAAGCCCTACGAGCAGCTTACCTCGTGGGATCAGAGCTACAGCGATCTCTACCTGGTAGATTTAGAGTCAGGCGCGAAGAAGAAAGTTCTCACCAAGCAGGGCGGCGCGGCGCTTCTCTCGCCTAACGAGAAGTATCTGGTCTGGTGGAGCCAGGAGCAGAAAACGTGGCTCTGCCGTGGCATTGACAGTGAAAAAGTGGTCAATTTAGGAGCAAAGATTCCGCATGCGCTCTGGAACGTCGACGATGACCACCCCGCGCCACCACCACCCTACGGCTCGGCGGGCTGGACTGCTAATGATAAGTCCATCTTGGTCTACGACAAGTACGATCTGTGGGAGGTAAACCCGGAAAACGGCGAGGCGCGACAGATAACGGGCGGGCGCAAGGCAGGGATGACGTTTCGCATGAGCCGCGTGGGCTTCGACCCCGATAAGCCCGCTGTCCCCACCGACAAGCCGATTCTTTTCTCCGTCACCGACGAAACCTCTCGGGCGGAGGGCTTCTGGCGGCTGGACTCCCTCAAAGACGGTCGCCCGACAAAGATAGCTCTGGACGACTGCTCGTTTGGCCCACCGGTCAAGGCACGCGATGCCGACACGGTACTCTTCACTCGCGAGCGCTTTGACCAGTTCCCTGATCTCTGGCTCGCTCCCAGCTTGGAGAAGATCCCGCAGGCCACCAAGCTCACCGATGCCAACCCACAGCAGCGCGAGTTTGTCTGGGGCAAGAGCCAGCTCATGACCTACACCACCGGCGATGGGCAGAAGCTTCAAGCCGTCCTGACACTCCCCGATAACTACGACCCCAATAAAAAGTACCCGCTCATGGTCTATATCTACGAGCGCATGGCCGACCAGCTCCACAACTACGTGCGGCCGGGGGTGGGCACGAGCATCAACGTGAGCCGCTTTGTCAGCAATGGCTATATCGTTCTGAGGCCGGATATTACCTACCGCACCGGCTACCCCGGCGAGTCGGCGATGAAGTGCGTGCTCCCTGCGATCCAAGAAGCGCAGCACCTCGTCAGCATTGACGACAAGCGAATCGGGATTCAAGGCCATAGCTGGGGAGCCTACGAGATCACCTATCTGATCACGCGCAGTAATCTCTTCCGAGCGGTCGAGGCCGGGGCCGCCGTCTCCAACATGGTCAGTGCGTATGGGGGGATTCGCTATGAGAGTGGCATGAGCCGGGCGTTTCAGTACGAGCGCACCCAGAGCCGCATTGGAGGGCCACCGTGGACAGATCCCCTCAAGTACATCGAGAACTCCCCGATCTTCTGGGTGGATAAAGTGCAGACCCCCTACCTCTCCATCCACAACGATGCTGATGGCGCAGTGCCGTGGACACAGGGAATTGAGTTCTTCTCCGCCCTGCGTCGCCTCGGAAAAGAAGCCTTTATGTTCAACTACAACGGCGAGGGCCACGGCCTGACGGGCCGGGAGAACATGAAGCACTGGACCGTGCACATGGCCGAGTTCTTCGACCATTATCTACTCGACACGCCACGCCCGGATTGGATGAAGTCCGGAGTGCCCTATACCGAGCGCGGCGTCCGCGACCTGCGCCCGCTCTACACGAAGCCCGAAAGCAAAACCCCATGAACTACCCTCTCAACATCTCGTTTAAGCTCCTCACGTTTACCAGCCAGCTCGAAGTCACCGATGGATCGGGGGCGACCGTCTGCTATCTAAAGCGTAAGCTCTCCTGGAAAGAGATGGTCTTGGCTGTGAAGAACCGAGGATAGGCTTCCATGGAAGAGATTAAGAACTGGCTCCAGCAGCTCGATCAAGCGACCCACGAGTGGCTTGGCGAGCTAGGCAACGACGTAACAGAAGCGGAGCTGACCTGGCAAGCCTTCCCTGATGGCCATAGCATTGGCTCCGTACTCACGCATATCGCCTAGGTCGAGGCCTACTGGCTCCACCACATCGCGTGCGGTGAGCCCTATCAGGATATTGAAGGCGACGTACTCAACGCAGAGATAGACCAGTTTGGGATCAAGTGGCCAACGCCACCGCCGCATCCGCTGAGCGTTTACAAAGCACTACTCACCACGACACGGGAGAAGACGAAGCGACTGATCGGGGCGCTGGACAGTCCCCAGCACACCGCGATGCGTGGAGAGCGGGAGTTCACCCTGAGCTGGCTGATGACCCATGTGATCGTCCACGAGGCGTATCACGGCGGCCAAGCCATTCTGCTTTTGCTGCAACAAAGAAATAAATGACCGTCGCGCGGGCTGTCCCAGCGGAGCTCCCCGCACTAGTTTCCCTCTACGACGAAGCCGCCCAGTGGCTACAAGAGCGGGGTGTGGTGCAGTGGCAGGTAGGAGCGCACACCGCACAAAGCCTGGCAGCCGTTGAGACATTTGTGGCCACAGAGAAAGAAAGTGTGGTGGGCGGATTTTGCTTTGTACCACCTGACCCAGATATCTGGCCTGATGCCCAACAGGCAGACGCCTTCTACCTCTCCGGGCTTGTTGTGGCGCGTAGTCATGCAGGAATAGGGCTGGTGCTCCTTGCCCATGCCGAGCAACTCGCTGCTGCGCCACGGCTCCGGCTGGACTGCTGGGCGGGTAATGAGGTACTCAAGGCGTTCTATAGCCGCGCGGGGTTTAGCGCATGTGGTTGCGTTGCGGAGCAGACCTGGATGGTTCAGCGTTTTGAGAAAGTACGAGTCGGATGTTAACCCAAGAGCTACAAGCCCGGCTGGAGCGGGTGCTGGGCCAGCGGATTGTGACGGCGACTCGTCGAAGTGGCGGCTACTCACTGGCACTGCGTTTTCGATTAGAGCTCGCAAACGGAGATTTTGCCTTCGCGAAAGTGGCCACGACAGAGGACACGGCCCGCTGGCTGCGGCGCGAGGCCGTTGTCTACGAGCATCTTGGGACGCAGTCATTTCTGGCGGAGTTTCTGGGTTGGGACGACGACCCTAATCAGCCGTTTCTCTTGCTGGAAGACCTAAGCGAGGCGCACTGGCCACCGCCGTGGACACCCGCTGCACCCAGCTCGAATCCGCGCTGCCGTGGGCGGTACGTGCACTCGGATTGCCGCCGGTTGAAATCGGCGTCTATAAGCCTCATGCTTCGGCTGAGAAATCGCTCCGCGATTAAAAATCTAGTCGAAGATGACCGAATTAGGGGCGATTCCGTAACATCCCCTCCGCTTGTGCTTCGCAGGCATTGAGGGCCTCTTCCACGCGTCGGCAGGCGTCTTCATCGGACTCGCCTTCTTGGATAAAAATTGGCTCACCGAAGACCCAGGCGGCGCGACTGAAGGGGGCCGGTAGCTGGTAGTCGTCCCAGGTGGTGAGTAGCTTTCGGGGAGTGGCAGTGGCGATCAGCGGAATAATGGGCTTGCCGGAGCGGCGGGCAAAAAAAACCACGCCGGGCTGGACTTTTCGGGCGGGGCCGCGGGGGCCATCGGGGGTGAAGGCCAGGACGCCGCCTTTTTCTAGCTCGCGTAGCATCTGAACCGCCGCCCGTGCCCCACCCCGGCCCGTGGAGCCACGGACAATCTGATAGCCAAAACTCTCGAAGTTGCGCGCCTGGATGTCACCGTCTTTGGAGAGCGAGACCAGCGCCCAGTAGCCTCGGTTGCGGTAGCGGTAGAGTGAGAGCAGAGTCCGACCATGCCAGGTGACCAAGATCCCGCCATTTTGCTCTTTGAGCGTCGTCATCGCCGCCTCTTCGCCAACAATGGTCAGCCGCGCCGTGCCTGCCAGCAAGCGCACGAGACCACTAATCGTCGCCGCCAGCGCCCGCACTTTGAACGTTAAAGGACGAGGGGTTTCGGGTGTGCTCACGCGTCGATGCCTCGCTGCTGTGCGTTGTAGAGCAGGCTGTAGAGGCCACTGGAAGCGAGAAGCTCGGTGTGCGTTCCGACCTCGGCGATCTTTCCATCTTTCAGAACCACGATCTTATCGGCGTTGACAATCGTGGAGAGGCGGTGGGCGATGATAATGGTCGTGCGGCCCTTGAACCACGTCCCCAGCGCCTCTTGAACCACGGACTCTGTCTGCGTGTCCAGAGCGCTGGTGGCCTCATCGAAGATCAGGATATGCGGGTTGGTGAGAAGCGCCCGTGCAATGGCAAGACGCTGTTTTTGTCCCCCCGAGAGTGTCGTGCCACGCTCCCCGACGAGCGTCTCGTAGCCCTGGGCTTGCGCCAGAATAAACTCGTGGGCGTTGGCGGCGCAGGCGGCAGCAACAATCTCATCCTCCGTAGCTTCCGGCTTGCCATAGGCGATATTGCTCTTGATTGTCCCCGAAAACAGGACGCTATCTTGGGGCACGAGCCCAATCTGCTGGCGGAGTGAGGCAATGGTGGCGGTCTTGATGTCCACCCCATCCACCAAGACTCGCCCACGCGTCGGGTCATTAAAGCGCGGTATCAGATCGGCGAGCGTGGACTTACCCGCGCCCGTCGGCCCCACAAACGCCACCACTTCGCCCGGCTCAATCGTCAGCGAGATACTCTCTAACACCAGCTGCTCAGCATCGTAGCCAAAGCTCACGTCCTCAAACTCGACGCGGCCGGCAAGCGCCGGAAGTGGGGTCGCGTCCTCTGCATCCCGAATACTGGGAACCACATCAAGCACTTGCGTAAAGATTCGATCCGCCGCCCCCAGAAGCTCCTCGAACTGCCCCCGGACATTTCCAAAACCGCTAATCGAGCCCGACAGAAGATTTGCCATCATCACAAAAAGCAGAAAACTGCCCAGCGGCACCTGAAAGTGAACCCCAGCATACAGAATCAATGCCATCGCGAGCGCACCGATCCAGTCCACAGTCGGAGTCAGCAGCGACGTGCGGCGAATCCCGCGCATCGCCGCCTGAAACGCGCTCTCATTGGCTTGGTTGAAGCGCTCCACCTCGCGATTCTCGGCAGAGAATGCTTGCACCACACGGGGAGCGGAGAGCGTCTCGCTCAGAATACTCGTCGCATCCGCCAAGCGGGCTTGGGATTCCGTGCTGAAGGCCCGTAGCTTGCGCGTAATGAGCTGAACCGCTCCCACCATGATCGGAACCGTGCCCAGAGTGACCACCGCCATCTCCAGCGAGGCGCGCAGCATCATCACAAAATAAATGACAGCCTGAATAGGAAGCACCACACCATCGCGCAGCAACATCGCCGCATTTTGCAGCCGGTTCACATCGTTGGTGAGTGTCGCCAGAAGGGAGCCCGTACGCTGGCTATGAAAAAACGCGAGCGGCATCCGCTGAAGATGGGAGAAGATCGAGGCCCGGATCAGCATCCCCACGCGCTGCGCCACTTCGGAGAGAAAGAGCCCCTGAGCAAACCGAAAGACCAGCAGCCCCGTGTAGGCGGCAACAATCGTCAGCCCAACGTGAACGACCTGCTGCTCGGCTCCTGGTGGGTAGGCGGCACTTCCCTGCACCTGCTGACGGCGCACGGAATCAATAAAATCCGTCATGGACTTCATCGCAAGTGGGAGTGCCCCCGCCGAGAGAGCGCTGCTGAGCAAACCAAGAGCAAGCTGCTTGCGAAAGGGCGAGATAAAGGCGATAAGCCGCCGGATCAGCGCTTGGCGATCCGACGGTTGGGGAGAGTCCATTGCCTCTATTCTACGCCACCGGATTGATTAATGTTCCGACTCCCCCAATGGAGATCGTGACCACATCGCCGCTCTGGAGCGTGAAGCTGTCGGGGGGGATGAGGCCAGTGCCGGTCATCAGCAGTGCCCCATCGGGAAATGGCAGGGTCTTAAACAGCCACTCCGCGAGCTCGTGTGGGGTGCGCTTCATCCGCGCGGTGCTCGTCTCGCCCGAAAACGCCGTTTCTCCCTCACGCGAGATCTCCAGCGTGATCGGCAGGTTCTTGAGCTCTACGTCCACGTCCACGATTCGGATCGTCGGGCCAACCGCGCAGGCTCCCGCGTAGCTCTTCGCCTGTGGCAGATAGAGCGGGTTCTCGCCCTCGATAGAGCGCGACGACATGTCGTTGCCCACCGTCACGCCCACAATGCGGCCCGAGGCGCAGAGCACCAATGTCAGCTCAGGCTCAGGGACATCCCAGCGCGAGTCGGTGCGGATGCTGACGGGATCACCGGGCGCGACTACCCGCCAGGGGTTGGCCTTGAAAAAAAGCTCGGGCCGGTCTGCGTCATAAACGCGATCATAGAAATCGCCCCCGCCCTCAGACTCCGCCATTCGCGCACGCTTGGAGTCCTCGTAGGTCACACCCGCCGCCCAGACCTCCATCTTGCCATCTACCGGCGGCAAGATCTGCCAGTCGGGATCTATCTCGGCGTAGCGACTCACCGCCTTCTCCGCCAGCAGCGCAATCTCCGCCGGGCGCTCGTGCGCCAGCCACGACGAAATCGAGGCAAATACTTCAGGATCGTATGCCGTCAGATCGAAAAAACCCTCAGAAGTCTCGGCACCGAGGCGCGGGCCTTGCTCGGGGTGCAGGTAACGAAATAATTCCACGACAGTAGATTCAACTTTTCGTCACTTTTCCCCTTCTCAGCCGTCTTTAATGCGAGAGGATTAGAGTTTATGATTTTTTTGCAGCAGAGCTATGAGGTGCCCTTTACCTACGAAGGCTACTTGATTGTGGTCGAGGGCAAGGTCAATGACCAGCCCGCACGCCTGATCTTAGACACGGGAGCCGGAGCGGGGCTCTACACCCCCAAGTCCGCCGAGAAGCTCCAGCTCAAGAGCATGGGACAGACGCTCGTCGGGGGTGGCGGAGAGAAACTGGTACCGGCAAAAATTACCAACGCCAAGATCGAGATTGGGGGAGCCATTCAGACCCAGCAGCTTGGTGTGATTCTCGACCTGCCCAGTGGGTCTAAAGGGGAGTTCGATGGCATCGTCGGCTACCCGTTCTTGCGAAACTATGTCGTGCAGATTGACTACGCCACGAAAAAAGTGCGCTTTATCGAGCCCAAGGACTTCTCCCCCGACCCGAAAGCCCAGCTGCTCCCGATGAACCTGCGGATGAACATCCCGGAGATTCCTGGCAAGATAGACGGCATTGTCGGTGCACTCCGGGTAGACACGGGATACTCCGGGACACTGACGTTCACCTCACCGACGGTTTCGAAAAATGCGCTCGATAAAAAATACCCAAAGCGTGTGGAGACCGTCCTGGGAAAAGGGCTTGGTGGCGTCACCATTGGAGAGGTAACACGGATCGGCGTACTGGAAATGGGAGGAATAAAAGTCCCCAAGGTCGTCACCGGCCTTTCCCGAGATAAGAGCGGTGCCCTCGCCGACACGGGAACCATCGCCTTGCTCGGCGGCGAGGTGCTCTCTCGCTTCACGGTCACCCTAGACTACCCAGGAAAGCGCTTCTTTCTTGCAAAAAACGCGGACTTCAACCAGCCGTTTGTTTTCTCTCGTGTCGGGTTCTCAGGCACGTTCGAGGGCGATGGCTACGAGGTGCTGACCATCACTCCGGGTGGCCCGGCGGAGAAAGCGGGGCTGAAAAAAGGCGATGTCCTGACCGTGCTCGACGGCCAACCGGCAAAAGACCTGGGCCTTAGTGGTAGCCGTGAGATCTTCCGCAGAGCCCCTGGAACTAAGGTTCAAGCCACGGTTCGCACCGCAACGGGCACGACTCGCATGGTCGTGATTATCCTCCAGGACGTGCTATAGGCGCGTTTGTGCGGTACTCTGTGGCGTTATGGCACTAGGAGTCGGAATTGTGGGCTTGCCCAACGTGGGTAAGTCCACGCTCTTCAACGCAATCACCAAAGCGGGCGCGGTCGCGGCCAACTACCCCTTTGCGACGATTGATAAAAACGTCGGTATCGTCACGCTCCCCGATGAGCGCCTCGATGCCCTGGCGAAGGTCTACACCAAGGGCGACCGCGTGCCCCCCGTGGTTCCCACCATCGTCGAGTTCGTGGACATTGCGGGGCTTGTCAAAGGCGCACACAAAGGGGAAGGGCTAGGCAATCAGTTCCTCGCCAACATCCGCGAGGTCGCCGCCGTGGCCCATGTGGTGCGCTGCTTCGAGAGCGAGGAGATCATCCATGTCGAGGGGCATGTAGATCCCGTCGGTGATGCGGTGACGATCAATTTAGAGCTGGCGCTGGCGGACTTGCAGATTCTAGAGAAGCGGCTGGATCGCCTGAAGAAAAACGCAAAGTCCAGCAAAGACGATGCCCTGCTGGTGCCGCTGGTAGAGAGCCTCGTGGCCCACCTGAGTGAAGGCAGTCCCGCCCGGACATTCGTCTGGAACGACCCCGAGCTTCTGGCCAA
>Ga0315904_10003658_pt1 | contig 22469 bp, 15 predicted proteins | sample LakEriMetagenome_6_FD_203529 | JGI IMG/M metagenome (GOLD analysis project Ga0315904, IMG submission 203529) | Freshwater fungal communities from buoy surface, Lake Erie, Ohio, United States - Buoy 12 MA120 | ecosystem: Environmental > Aquatic > Freshwater > Lake | place: USA: Lake Erie, Ohio... | reverse complement strand
ACAGGAAGAGCAATTGGATTGCCTGCGAGGCGCTGTGAATCGACTTTTGCAACGGTGCGTAGACCAAGCGGTCTTGGACCAAAACTAGCCAAGCACCGAGCCAGCCTTTGGGGTTTTTGACATTGAGCTCGATTTCGAAGGGGCGTCGGGCTTGGATGGTCCGTGGCAGGCGTCTTGCAACGGACAGGTTTGCGAGGGTCCGCGTGCATACGCGCCATTGAATCCAGATCATGCCGATCAGTGCGCCGGCCAGGATGACCAGTAGGTTCGCGTTTCGCAGCGAGGCTCCTAGAAGAATAAAAGCGATCATGAACCAGAATTGCCAGCCTTCGCGGGTGAGCCTGGTGTAGACCGGGTTGTTCGAGTGTCGGAAGGCTCGGTAGGTTCCTAGGAGTCGACCAGCCAGCTCGCGGAGCTTGGAAACAGGGGCGGCCACGAGCGATTTGAGGGAGCTCATGGTGGTTTATACCGGAACCAGGACCGATTCGAGGCAACGATGGATCATCGATTCGACGGCGACACGTTCGCTTCCGGCAGCAAAACCTCTAGGCATGACCCGGTGAGCCAGAACGCTAATCGCAAGATCCTTGATGTCATCGGGGACGACATAGTCACGTCCCGCGAGCAGGGCGCTTGCTTGGGCTGCGCGGTAGAAGGCCAGTGCTCCACGGGTGCTGACACCCACTTGCAGATCGTTGCTCTGACGAGTCCGATCGACGATGTCTTGGAGGTAATCGACAAGCGAGTCCTCGAATCGGATCTCGCGAACTTGCAGTTGGATGGTTTTGATTTCGGTCAACTTAGCAACCGCAGCGAGGGTATCGACCGGTTCGCCAGCGCGGTGGGATCGTAGGACATTGCGTTCGGCTTCGCGAGCCGGGTAGCCTAGGTCGATGCGCATGAGGAAGCGGTCGAGTTGGCTTTCGGGCAGCACGTAGGTGCCTTCGAACTCGAAGGGGTTTTGGGTAGCGATGACCATGAAGGGATCGGGCATCGGATAGGTGGTTCCATCGATGCTCGCTTGGCGTTCGCTCATGGCTTCGAGCAGGGCGCTTTGGGTACGGGGTGGGGCTCGGTTGATTTCGTCCCCTAGGACGACATTGGCAAAGATCGGTCCTTGACTGAACTTGAACTCGCCGTCGTGATAGATGCTGCTCCCGACGATATCGCTCGGGAGCAAATCGGGGGTAAACTGGACGCGGGTAAATCGTCCATCGACACTTTTGGCGAGGGCTTTAGCGACGAGCGTTTTACCGACCCCTGGGACATCTTCCAGGAGGATATGCTCGCCAGCGAGCAGGGCGATGAGGACCTTTCGGATGACCTCCTGTTTGCCCAGTACGACCGAGCCGATGTTGTTCTGTAGGCGCTGCAGGGTGGCGGTCGTCGTAGGATTCATACCGATTGGATTGTTGTGGCTATCAGGTCGTTGCGTGCGGTGGATGTAAGGGCTATGGGATTGCCCGAGCCGTGTGGGCGGCAGGAATCAGGGGGGAGGCTAGCATCAAGGGGTTAGAGGAACTGCCACCGGAAGTGCGTTTCCGAAGCGTTCGAAATCTTTGAAGCTCCAGGCGAGTTTTTTATCGGGTGTGACTTCCAGGATTTGTGGGTTATCCGGACCAGCATGGCAATTGACGATCCAAGTGTTTCCGTTTTCGAGTCGTTCGACCATGGTGATCCAAGCGAGGGTTACACCGGGGATATCCCCTTGTTTGAGTTCCCAGACGATCTGTTTGTTGGGGTCGACTTCGATGACTCGGTGGCCGTCACCGGTCCCGATGAGCGTATTCCCGTTTGCGAGTCGCATCACGGAATAGAGTTTGGATCCGACGTTGTACTCCCAGACGATTTTGCCTGTACGGTCGTACTCGCGAGCCAGTCCTAGGGCTTCGTGGGCGACGATGTAGTTTCCGTTGGGGGTGGGACGAACGAGTCTGGTATCTCGGTGTGGATCGGGGTTAGGTACCGAGAGGGGAATCGCGTGAACGATTTTTTTATCTCGATCGACTTCGATGATCCTAGCCGCTCCGCTTTGGGCGATCATGGTCAAGCCGTTGGGGAGTCGGCGAAACGCGTGGATTTCGATCGGACCGCCCGCATCGGTTTTGCCTGCATCGAAACGCCAGATTTCTTTGCCATCGGCATCGAGTTCGACGACATTTCCGAAGGAGGTTTGGGTGAGCCATCGTCCGTCAGCCAGGGGTTGCGCATCGTGGATATCGCCGATGGGCAATTTCCATTTGGGGTTGTTATCGGCATCGAGAACGGCAGCGATTTTCTTTTGGTAGTCGGCAGCAAAGAGGCTTCGTTTGGTTCCGGTCTGTTGGGCTTGGGCTCGATGCTGAGCTTGGATGGCTCCGAGGGCAAGCCATAGCATAAGGATTCGAGCGATCGATCGTCGGAGGAGCATGGGTGAATTCCTGAGGGGACAAAAAGCCAAAGCCGATTTGGTGCAAAATCTATTTGGCTTGGAGGATGCGTTGGACTTCTTCGAGACTCGTTTGCCCAAGGGCACAGGCCAGGATCCCTTCTTCGAGGAATCCTGAATGTCCACTTTGTTTGACGAATTTTCTAAGTTCGTCGGGTTTGTCCAGAAGCTGCGCGATGGCTTGTCGCATTTTGTCGTTGATGATCAGGAGTTCGAAGAGGGCCATCCTTCCGAAGTACCCACGGCCGTTGCATCGTTTGCAGATTTCGATTTCGATGGGGTTTCCTTTGGCATCGACGCGTTGTTCGGGCGGGGGAGGGATCGTTGGCTTGTAGAGTTTGGGAACACGGCCGGCTGGCAGGTTGAGTTTTTGGAGGAGTTGGGGGGTGGGTGCGTAGGCTTGTTTGCAGGACTCGCACAATCGCCGGATGAGACGTTGGTTGAGGACACCCTGCATGACCCCTAGGATGGCTTTGGCATGCTTGGGGTTTCCTTTGAGGATTTGACTCACCGCGTCGATCGCGTCGTTGGCGACAATACGGGTCACGGAGTGTTTTTGTTCTTTGTGGATTTGGTGCAGAAGGGCTTCGACGATCTGGGGGCCGATCAGCGAGGGGAGCACGTAGACGTCGGGTTGTTTCAAGCGGACTTTGTCGAAGACTGCTTCGGGTGTTTCCCCGCCGTCTTCGTAGAAGAACTCGGTGACGTTGATGATTTCGGGATCTTGGTTTTTTTTGTTGTCGATCAGAACCCAGTCACGGACGAATTTGTCGGCGTTATCCAAGGCCAGACGCCAGGTGGTTGGCAGTCCGTGGGTCGGAGGGGCGCTGATGACAACCATCCCTTTGTTGCCGTTCATGAGCCCTTTGAAGGATTCTTGGACCGAATCCCGCATGCCCAGATCGGCGAGTGTTTTTAGGACTGGTTTTTTTCGTTCGATGGTAAAGAGGACCCGTTCGCCCGAGGGGACGCCGGTGCTCATGAACGAGATCACCCAATCGATGTCTCGGAAGTTGGTGGCGAACTTGCCGTCTTGGCGGGCTTTGCGTTCGGCGGGGTTGAGCCCTAGTACTTTTTTCCAAACGACCAAAAGTGCATCGGCCGTGGGGCGGTCCATGGCCGGGAGGGCTTCCCAAATTCCGTCGACGCGGTACCTAGGGACGGCACCCTGGGCGGAAAAATCGATGAGGATCCGATCGGCGCGCGAGTTGATCGCGTTGGCCAGGAGTATCACTGCCAGGGGGTATCCTGGGAGTTGTCGGCATGCGATCAGCAGTCCGACGGCTTCTTCCTTCGGGACGCCGGCGGCTTTGATTTCCAAGTTGGGGACTTGGGGTTCTCCGGAGGTTTCTTTTTTGTCGGCGGTTTTCTTCTTTTTCCCGAAAATCATGGATGGTTGGTCGCTGGTGGGTAGAGATAAGTTGAGAAGGCAAAAAGTTGAGCAACGGGAGATTTGGGGCGTGGATCGAGGCGAGTTTTAGATGATACCCGGTTGGCTGACATTGATACCCTTGAGGGCCATTTTGAGCGCTTCGGGGTTCGGAGCGACTTCGAAGGCCGTGGGTCGATCGATCAGTCCGTCGTCGATGAGTTGCTTGAGGCTCATGGTGAAGTCTTGCATTCCTTCGGCCGCCCCGATACGGATCGCATCGGAGAGCTTTTGATCTTTTTCCTCAAGGAGCAGTTTCCGGATCATCGGTGTGAAGGTCATGATTTCGCAGGTCGGGACGCGCGAGACGCCTTGGCGGATCGACCGAAGAAGTTTCTGTGCGACGATGCCTTTCATATTGAACGCGATGGCGTTTCGGATCGCTTTGTGCAATTCTTCGGGGAACAGGTCCAAGATCCGGCCGATGGTCGAGGGGGCCGAGGAGGCGTGGATGGTACCGAAGACCAAGTGACCCGTTTCGGCCGCATGGATTGCGGTCATAAAGGTCTCTTCGTCGCGCATTTCACCGACGAGGATGATGTCTGGGTCCTCGCGCACGGCGTGCTTCATGGCGATGTTGAAATCTTTGACGTCGGCACCGACTTCGCGTTGGTTGATCAAGCATTTGTCTTCGACGTAAACGAACTCGATGGGGTCTTCGAGGGTCAAGATGTGCTTGCGATAGTTACGATTGATCCAATTGAGCATCGAGGCGATGGTGGTACTTTTTCCGGATCCAGTAACACCGGCTAGGAGCACCATGCCCTGATCGTACTTGCAGAGTTCCTCGAGGATCGGGGGTAGAAAGAGGCCTTCGAAGTTCGGAATAAAGTTATTGATCCGGCGGGCGACCAGGCCGGGTCGACCGAGTTGCTTGAGCATGTTGACTCGGAATCGCCAATTCTCGCCATCGACGTTGACGATGTAGGAGAAGTCAGCTCCTCCTTCTTCTTCGAAGATTCGGCGGTTTCGATCGTTGAGCATCGGGATCAGAAGTCGGACCATTTCCTCGATTTCGATCGGAGGGCGATTCAGAGGCTTGAGATCCCCTTTGACGCGGACGATCGGTGAGGAGCCGACTTTCAGGTGCAAGTCGCTACCTTCGAGTTTTACGCAGGCTTTGAAAAGTTTGTCGACCTCAAGTTCTTGTTTGGTCACCAAGAGGGAAGCGGCAAGTTCGTCCTGAGAGGAAGCCTTGGAGGGAACTGAGCGAGGAGCTTCAGAGATGGACATGGCAATTTGGGATAAGGGTGTCAGATGACTTTGGTAACAAGGACAAGCGTGGTTTATTTTGACTCATCGGTCGCTTGCTGTCACCCTGTTTTTAGGAAGGCTTGGGCGTTTTCCTGGAAGATGCCCATGAGATTGCCGTTGGAAATCCGATTCCAGTGGTTCGATGGGCTTAAGCGACGGTTTTAAGCGAGCCGTACGGGGATGCCGTTTTGGGCCATGAGGTTTTTGGTTTGAGCGATGGTGTATTGGCCGAAATGAAAGATGCTTGCAGCCAGGACCGCGTCGGCTTGGGCCATGAGGATTGCCTCGACCATGTGCTGTGGGTTGCCTGCCCCACCGCTTGCGACCACTGGGATCGAGACGGCCTTGGAGACGGCTAGGGTAATCGGCAGATCGTAGCCGTCTTTGGTTCCATCGCGATCCATGCTCGTTACGACGATTTCCCCGGCGCCGAGTTCTTCGACTCTTTGGGCCCATTCGACGACTTCGATGCCCGTAGGGCTGCGCCCGCCGTGGATGAAGACTTCCCAAAACTCCTTGCCGTCTTTGATGACCCTTCGGGGATCCATGTTCACGACGATGCACTGGGCTCCGAATCGTTCGGAGGCTTGGCGGATGAAGTCTGGGTTTTTGCAGGCGATCGAATTGAGGGAGACTTTATCGCATCCGGCTTGCAACAAGTCGCGGATATCGTCGATGGTCCGTATTCCGCCTCCGACGGTCAGAGGCATGAAGACTTGGTCGGCCGTTCGTCGGACCACATCGATCATGATCGAGCGTTGTTCGTGGCTCGCGGTGATATCGAGGAAGACCAGCTCGTCGGCTCCTTCGAGCTCGTAGCGAGCGGCGATTTCGACCGGGTCACCTGCATCGCGGAGTTGGACGAAGTTGGTCCCTTTGACGACGCGACCGGCATGGACATCCAAACAGGGAATAACGCGTTTGGCGAGCATAGTTAGCGTCGGGAGTGTTGGTGCATCATCTGCTGGAAGGAATCGAACAGATAGGCGCTGTCGTGGGGACCGGCCGAGGCCTCGGGGTGGTATTGAACGCTAAACGCAGGAAGTTGTTTGTGTCGAACTCCGGCAATGGTGTTGTCGTTGAGGTTCCGGTGGGTGATTTCCAAGCAATCGGGCAGGGAGGACTCATCGACGGCAAACCCATGGTTTTGCGAAGTGATTTCGACCCGCCCGGTTCCGCATTGGAGGACCGGTTGGTTGGCACCGCGATGTCCGAATTTGAGCTTAAAGGTCTTGGCCCCGCTAGCGAGCGACAGGAGTTGGTGTCCGAGGCAGATACCGAAGACCGGTTTTTTGCCGAGCACGCCCCGGATGGTCTGCTGGGCATAGTCCAGGGGTTCGGGATCCCCAGGCCCGTTGCTCAAGAAGACTCCATCGGGATCCAAAGCGAGGACTTCCTCGGCCGAGGCGGTCCCCGGAAGGATCGTCACGCGGTTGCCTTGGTTGGCAAGATGCCGTGCGATGTTCCACTTCATGCCGTAATCGAGGCAGACGACATGGAAGCCTGAGCTAGGTGTTTTTCCTGATGGGTTGGCCAGATCGTGGAGCGTCTCGGTCCATTTGCAGGCCGCCTCTGGGACCACTTCGCGGACCAAGTCCCTGCCGACTAGACCTGGGCTTTTGCGAGCTTTCGCGACGAGCGAACCGTGATCGAAGTCGATCGTCGAGAGGATCCCGCGCTGGGCACCGCGATCGCGGATACGGCGGACAAGAGCCCGTGTGTCGATATGGGCGATCGCGACAATCGATTGTTGGATCAAGTAATGCGAGAGGGACTCTTCGGAGCGGTAGTTGCTCGAGACGCGGCTGTTCTCGCGCACGATGAAGCCAGCGACGTGAGACTTCGAGGACTCGCAATCCTGCCGGTTGATCCCGACGTTTCCGATCATCGGATACGTCATGGTGACGATTTGACCACGGTAGCTCGGATCGGTCAGGATCTCTTGGTAGCCCGTCAACGAGGTATTGAAGACGACTTCGCCGTCTTTCTCGCCATCGGCACCGATCGATACGCCTTCGTAGACCGTTCCGTCTTCCAATGCCAAGAACCCGCGTTTGCCCTGGTCACTCACCTGCGATCTTCCCCTGCTTGTGATTCGATCAAGCTGAAATAAACCGGCCAGATGATAGTCTTTTTGTCTTTGATCCACCAGGGTTAATTCCGGCGTGGCTATCGCTTGGACCACGAAATCATGACGACCCCTGCGATGATGGTGGCCGAAGCGATCAACATGCGGGGGCCGACTTGCTCACCCAAAACCCACCACCCGAGGAACACAGCGATCATCGGGTTGATGTATCCGTAGGTACTCACGAGCGTCGGTGAGGCATGCTTCATGAGCCAGACAAAGGAGGTATAGCCGACCAAGGAGCCGGCCAGGACCAAGTAGGCCCAGGCCCACCAAGCGTCCGGGGAGATTTGCGCCCAGGTAAATCCGCTCCATTCTCCGAGTAGGTAGCTGGCCACGAACAAGAAAACCGAGCCTGCGAGCATTTGGACCCCAGCGCCGGACATAGGATCGGCCGCATGGCGGACATGGCGGATGTACATCGAACCGATCGTCCAGCACAAACAAGCCAGGACCAGGGCCAAGATCCGGGCCAAGTTCCATTGGGCTTGGCTAGGCTCCAAGAACGAAGGAGCTACCAGGATGCAAAGCCCTAGGAAGCCGACGACCAGCCCAAGCAGTGTCCAGCCTTTAGGGAGATGCTCGACGAGGATTGCGCCCGGGTGCAACGTTTGGCCCAGGCCCAGGCTCTCCTGGACTTTGCTCTGCTTGAAAGCCCCCCAGGCCCCCAGGAGCGATTCGGCCGCGACGAAGAACAGTGGGTTCAGCGCGACGACCAGCGTCGCAACCCCCGAGGGGATCTCCTCGACGGCCCAGCAGACCAGTCCGTTACCCCCCAGGAGCATAAAAAAACCTCCAATCGCATTGTCGATGCATTGCCGAAGGCTCAATCGCACCCCGCGCACGGCCTGCAAGAAAACAAGCAACAGGGCGCCGGCAAGCGCAAAGCGAGTCGCGCCCATCAATAACGGCGGGAATGTCTGAACCGAGACACGAATGGCCAAATAGGTCGAGCCCCAGACCACATAGAGGATCAGAAGCGCCAAGCCGATGGCGAGTGGACCCGGTTTTTGGGAGCCTAGCTGGTCTTGGCGAGGTAGGCTCGGTTGGGCTTTGCCGTTGCACTCGACCGGATTTTTCATGGAAAACGTATCCGCATCACCGGTTTGGTGTTTGTTGGCTCAAAGGGGCGTCGAGTATACTTAGATAGGTTAGTCGAACAACTCCATCGATCTCTTTTGACGGGGTTATTTCGATGAAATTGGCAAGCCTAATACCTGATACTCGTCTTCTCGGCTCTCATCGGAGACTCCTCTATGCCTGGACCCGCGCGGGATTACACCGATTTACTTCTGGCACGGGGGATCATTTCCCTAGAGCAACTCAACGAAGCCAGATCGTTTGCCAGGAAAGAAGACAAGCAAATCGGGGCGATGCTCACGAGCCTCGGATACGCCACGGGCGAAGAGGTCACCCAGGCACTAGCGGAATTCCATCACTTTGAATACGTCGATTTGCAGGCGATTCGAATTCCCGACCAAGTCATCGAACTGGTTCCCGAATCGGTAGCCCGCGAAAACAAAATCATTCCGGTTTCCGACGAAGACGACACGATCAAGGTGCTTGTGGCCGATCCGTTCGATATCGAGACGATCGAGAAACTTCGATTCATCCTGAACCGCAAAGTCGAAACGGCCCTGGCACCCCTCGAGCAGATCCAAGAAGCGATCAACCGTTACTACGGTCAAGTCGGCGAAGAGTCCGCCGACTCGATGCTCCAAGAGTTCACCGACACGCAGATCGACTTTACCACCACCGAAGAAGACGGGATGGGAGACGGGGACGGTGAGGGAGACGACTCGGGCCCGGTGATTAAATTAGTTCACCTGATGATTCAAGAGGCCGTGCAGCTTCGAGCCTCCGACATCCACGTCGAGCCTTTTGAGGATCGCGTGCGGATCCGCTACCGAGTCGACGGCGTGTTGATCGAGCGCGACAGCCCACCGCGTCGCTTGCTCGGAGCGATCCTCTCGCGGATCAAAATTCTCTCGAAGATCGACATCGCCGAACGGCGACGTCCGCAGGACGGTCGGATCAAGATCACCGTCGGGGAAAAGGAGCTCGATCTACGCGTCTCGATCATTCCGACCAACCACGGACAGTCCTGCGTTATGCGGCTCTTGGATCGCGACAACATCCGCGTAGGGGTCAAGCAACTCGGTCTCGGCGACCGCGACTTCAAGAACTTCTCCAGTCTCATTAAGCGGCCTAATGGTATCTTCCTGGTCACGGGACCGACCGGTTCGGGCAAGACCACGACGCTTTATGCGGCGCTCAACGCATTGAACCGACCGGATCGCAAGATCATCACGGCCGAGGACCCCGTCGAATACTACTTGCCAGGAATCAACCAGGTCGAGGTCCGGCACAACATCGGACTGGATTTCGCACGCATCATCCGTGCCATGCTCCGTCAGGCCCCCAACATCATCCTCGTCGGTGAGATGCGAGATACCGAGACCGCCCAGATGGGTATCCAAGCCAGTCTAACTGGACACTTGGTATTCAGTACGCTGCATACGAACGATGCGCCCAGTGCTGTGACACGGATGACCGATATGGGGGTGCCTGGGTATATGGTGGCAAGTTCGGTCATCGCGGTCCTGGCGCAGCGTTTGGTGCGGAAAATCTGCACACGGTGCAAGTACAGCACGACCCTGAGCGAAGCGTTGATGGAGGAAGCGGGACTTCCCCCCGAGATTCTGCCGTATGCGAAGTTCGCCAAGGGCAAGGGCTGTCCGTACTGCCAGAAAAAAGGTTACAGAGGCCGGATCGGGATCTACGAGCTGATGCTTATCAACGGCAGGATCCGTGAGATGATGTTCGCCTCGAAATCGTCGGCGGACCTGCGGACCGAAGCGATTGTCGCGGGTATGACGACACTGTACTGCGACGGATTAAGAAAAGTAATCAACGGTATATCGACGCTCGACGAGGTGTACCGATCGGCCAAGAAGACCGAGCAGGAGCACATCGCGATTGCCAGGGTGACCAAGGAGATCCTCGATGGTGCGGCCCCGGCACCTGCCCCGGGTTAGACGCTGGCTTACCCGGCAGTGAGATCGGTTTTTTCGGTTCCTAAACCATTGCTAGCCTTGGCCTTGAGTACAATGCAACCGACGACCTGAACCGACGAACAGAACTGACGATCTGATTGGACGATCTGGGCCAAGCAGGCCGTTGCCTCAGTCGCGTTTCAAATCAACTTATCATTCCTACTCAAACTCTCATCGAATCACCGTTATGGCAACAGTCTTAATCGATAAGCTTCTCCAGGCGGCCGTCAAGCAGGGGGCCAGCGACATCCACATTGTCGTTGGGCAACCGCCAGTGTTTCGGCTTCATGGTCGGATGCGCAAACTCGAGACCAAGGTGCTTGAGGCAGACGACACGATGCAGTTGATGAAGTCGATTGCACCGGAGCGATGCCAGCGGGAGTTGCAGGAGGTCGGTTCGGCGGACTTTGGGTTTGCCTTCGGTACCTTGGCTCGTTTCCGGGTTTCGATTTTCAAGCAGCGCGGGTTTATCTCGATGGTGCTGCGTCAGATTCCCAACGATAAGCTCAGTCCCGAGCAGCTTGGGCTCCCCGAGTCGGTCGTCAAGATGGTGTTGCGTCCCCGTGGTTTGGTGCTTGTGACGGGTCCGACCGGATCGGGCAAAAGCACGACGTTGGCGAGCTTGATCGACTACTTGAATATGAATCACGATCACCACATCATCACGATTGAGGATCCGATCGAGTTTTATCACGAGCATAAAAAGTCGACGATCAACCAGCGCGAGGTGGGGGTGGATGTCCCGAGTTTTTCCGAGGCGATCCGAAGAGCCTTGCGTCAGGACCCCGACTGTATTCTCGTAGGTGAAATGCGGGACTTGGATACGATTTCAGCGGCGATCAGCGCTGCGGAGACTGGGCACATCGTGTTTGGAACCTTGCACACCAACAGTGCCCAAGGAACCGTCAACCGTCTGATCGATGCCTTTCCGGGCAACCTGCAGGATCAGATTCGCACCCAGCTTTCGACGAGTCTGCTCGGGGTGGCCGCTCAGACGTTGATCCCCAAGATCGGCGGAGGCCGCTGTGCAGCTTACGAAGTCCTGGTCGTCACTCCCGGTATCGCTAACTTGATCCGGGAGAACAAGACATTCCGTATCGGATCTGCGATCCAGACGGGTGCCAAGTTTGGAATGCAATTGATGGACGACTCGCTGTTTAACCTATGGCGGGATGGCAAGGTCGAGATCGAGGATATTTTGTCCAAGGCCCACCGTCCGGATGATTTGGCCAAGCGGATCGTCAATGCGCGACGCGGGGTCGAGGACGAGAAGCCCGAGGAAGATTTCGACCACGGCAGTTGATTTGCCGATGGATTCACCGATGCAAACGATTGAGAAATACGAGTCGCGAAACTTTAGCCTTTAGTCTCTAGCCTTTATCGAAGAAGCCCACGCATGTCCCAGCGAAAAATCGGCCAGATCTTTGTCGACATGGGGTTCATCACCGATGAGCAACTCGTGCTTTTGCTCGAAGAGCAACAGCAGCAGCCCGGAGCCTTGTTGGGCAAGTTGGCCGAGGATATGGCTTTGATCACCGACGAGCAGCTTGCCCAGGCCCTCGGCGAGCAGATGAACATGAAGGTCGTGACGCTCGGAGACGACCCGATCCCCAAGGCTTTGCTTGAGAAGCTCACCGATGTGATGGCCCAGCTTTACCGGGTCGTGCCGGTGAAGTTCGACGGCAGCCGCCTGACGATCGCTACGTGCGATCCACAGAACTTGACCGTCCAGGATGAACTTCGAACGTTCCTGGGATTGGACATCGAGATGGTCGTGGCCACTGAGCGGGAGATCAAAGCGACGATCGATCGCTTTTACTCGCCAGAGTCCTTGAGCGTCGAGAAGATCATCGCCGATTTGAACGACGACGAAGAGCTCTTTGCCGCTGCGAGCAAGTTGCAGGGGGACAAGTTCGACCTGGACGGTGCCGAGGCTCTGGCCGACAGTGCGCCGGTGCGTAAGCTATTGAATTTGGTCCTTTTGCTTGCCATCAAAGACCACGCGAGCGACATCCACTTTGAACCTTTCGAAGACGAGTTTCGGATTCGGATCAAGGCCGAGGGGGTCTTGTATGAGATGGTCCCTCCACCGCGTCACTTGGCCTTTGCCATCACGACCCGGATCAAAGTTATGGCCAATTTGGACATTGCCGAGCGCCGCATGCCCCAGGACGGTCGGATTGAATTGATGGTCGGTGGTCACCCGATCGACCTGCGTGTGAGCGTCTTGCCGACGATGTTTGGCGAGAGTGTGGTCATGCGGATTTTGGACCGTTCGGTGGTGAATTTGTCGCTCGACAAAGTCGGCATGGACGAGACGACCAAGGAGAATTTCCGGCGGATCATGAGGCGGCCAAACGGCATCGTGCTTGTGACGGGCCCGACAGGTTCGGGCAAGACCACCACGCTCTACTCTGCGTTATCGGAGATGAATGATATCGCCGACAAGCTCGTGACGACCGAGGATCCGGTCGAGTACGACATCGACGGGATCGTGCAAATCCCGATCGACCATAACATCGGAGTTACGTTTGCATCGTGCTTGAGAGCGATTTTGCGTCAGGATCCCGACATCATCCTTGTCGGTGAAATCCGTGATATCGAAACCGCGGAGATTGCCGTCCAAGCGTCCCTGACCGGGCACTTGGTCTTTAGCACGTTGCACACCAACGATGCTCCGAGCACGATCACGCGGATGAAGGACATGGGGATACCGACGTTTTTGATCACCGCGACGGTCGAAGCGATCTTGGCTCAGCGGTTGGTTCGACGGATTTGCACCAAGTGCCGCGAGGAGGTCGAGCCCCCGTTGGAGGTTCTCTACGAACTAGGGATGGAGAAATCCGACATCAAGGACCAGAAGTTCTACCGGGGCAAGGGTTGCGACAATTGCAACAACACCGGCTACAAGGGTCGAATCGGTCTTTTCGAGCTGATGATCATGAACGACGAGATGCGAGAAATGATCCTCAGGAACGTTACAACCGATGAATTGCGAGCCAAGGCTGTTCATTATGGAATGATCACGCTGCGAGATTACGGCAAGCAGTTTGTATTTCAAGGTCACACGACGGCCGAAGAGGTCGTTCGCGAGACGGTACATGACGGTTGATTTTTTGCCATGCCGCGAGATTTTCAGCTCGCAATTAGATTTTTAGCCCCAGGGCTCGAATAGTAATAACGAGCCCCTTTTAGCTTTTCACCCAAACCCTACTTTAGTCCACCACTTCCCAGCAGGGGATAACACCATGCCAATGTATCAGTTCGAGGCCATGGACCGCACGGGCCAAGAAATCAAGGACGTGATTGAGGCTCCAAGCGAAGAAGAGGCACAGAATACCATCAAGGGGATGGGTTACTTTGTCACCAAGCTTTCGCTCAAGAAGGGGGCGGCCCAAGCCGCCGGGGCAGGGGTCAAGAAGAAGCGCCCCTTTGCCATTGGTGGGGCCAAGACCAAGCATATCTGTACGTTTACCCGTCAGTTGTCGATTCTCCAGGACGCCGGTTTGCCGATCCTTCGATCCCTACGGATCCTCGAGAACAACATCAAGGGTGGCAAGCTCAAGAATGCGCTCATGGACGTGTGCGACGAGATCGAGACCGGATCGACGCTCTCCGAATCGATGTCGAAGTGCCCTAAGGTATTCAGTCGGCTGTACGTCAATATGATCAAGGCCGGTGAGGCCGGTGGTGCCCTCGAGACGATCTTGCAACGCTTGGCCGAGTTTCTCGAACGGAGCGAATCGCTCAAGCGCAAGGTCAAGGGTGCGATGATCTACCCGGTAGCCGTCGTTTCGGTCGCCGTATTGATTTTGGCCGGTATCATGTACTTCATCGTTCCAACGTTCAAGAAGATGTTCGACGAGTTCGAGCTCAAGCTCCCTGCGCCGACGGTCTTGCTCATGGCCATGAGCGATTACGTCGTAGGGTACTTCTGGCTGATGATTTTATTGCCGGTGGTCATTTGGCTCATCGGCAAATTGATCCGCAAGTTCAAGCATGGCCGTATGGGCTATGACATGTTCATCATCAAGGTTCCTGTATTCGGGAGTCTGATCGAGAAGAATATCTTGGCCCGAACCACCCGAACCTTAGGGACGTTGGTCACCTCAGGCGTTCCAATTCTCGAAGCGCTTAACATCACCCGGGAAACCTCCGGCAATGCGATGTTCGAGCGGATCTTTACGAAGGTCGGCGAAGCGATCCGCGAGGGCGAGACGATCGCCAAGCCGATGAAGGAGAATTCGTACTTAGGGTTCCACCCCATGTCCTTGTTTTATTGGGTGTGGATGGGGATGTTCCCTGGGATCATGATGCTCTCGGTGGCCGTTACGGCTGGCCGGGGTGCGGGCAAGTCGACCGATGGTGGCCCATCGAGGAATGCAGGTGGGGCCGGACAGCTTTTGTACATGAGCATTGGAACGATCGCTATCGGGGCATTTATTTGTGCGGCGCTCTACGCGCTCAAGACCAGATCGCGCGTGATCGACGACTTGGTCGTCAACATGATCGACGTGGGTGAGGAGACCGGGGAACTCGATACGATGCTTTATAAGATTGCCGACAACTACGACGAAGAGGTCGCTGTGATGACCGAAGGTTTGACCAAGCTGATCGAGCCGTTGCTCATCGTGTTTCTTGGGGTTGCCGTCGGATTCATCGTCGTATCGTTGTTCATGCCGTTGATTTCGCTGATCACGAATTTGAGCGGTGCGAAGTAGAAGAAGCCAAAGAATAGCCAGAAGTAGCTAAGCAGTGGCGAGCCAATCAGTTGCAAGTCAACCAGTTTTGGGGGAAAGACTCATGACCATCGGATCGAAGAGAATCGGATCGAAGCAGAGAGCAGCACGGAGTGTTGAGCATCTCAGGCGACTTCGTCGAGGTTTTACGCTCGTGGAGTTACTGGTCGTCATGGCGATCCTCGGGATCCTTGCGGGGTTACTTGCCTGGGGCGTCAATGCGGCACGGGTAGCGATTCTCAAGCGGGCGCAAGCCTTTGAGGTCCAGTCGATCGCATCGGCTGTCGAAGCTTACAGGACCAAGTATGGGGATTACCCTCCTGACGGGAGCTCTTGGCCGGTCATGGACGCGCATTTGCGCAAGGCGTTTCCGAACATCTTGGCTTCGGAGTTGGCTCTGTTGAATCCGGCACTTAGCCAGCAAAACGGGCTCATACGCAACGACAACGATTTGACGGCATCTCATCCGCATTTAGCTCGATATGTTTCGACAGCACCCGGCCTTCGCAGCGGGCGAGTCTTCGATGCTGCAGAAGCGTTGGTGTTTTTCCTTGGCGGATTTAGCTCCGATCCGCAACGACCGATCACAGGTCCTGGGGGGCCGTTGAAGCAGGTTGGCAGTTCCTACATCTACAATACGCAGCGAGAGAATGCGTTTTTCGAGTTCAAGATTGGGCGATTGACGCTCGACCCGAATACCGGGGCCTCGACCGACGAGACGATCTATTCCGAAGGGGTGCCAAACGACTTGATGCCGGTGTATGTCGGGAACGGACCGACCTATCAGCAGCTTGGAGTACCGATCATTTATTTCGACAGCCGGACGTACCAAATCGCCGGCGCCACGGTCAACGACAGCAGCTACTACTTCAACTTTTACTCCCCAGGGCTGGTAGACACGCGAAATGTACAGGGTTCGACGCGGAATTGCGCCCGACCTTTTTTGTCGATGGATTTGGATCCGAACAAGGGGAACAATGCATTGCGTTATGCGAACGATAAAACGTTCCAGGTCATGAATGGGGGATACGACCGGATTTACGGTTGCCAGTCGGTCAAGAACGTCGCGGCACCCGAATCGAAGCCCGCTTTTTTGTTCACGGTTCCCGGGGGCAACACAGCGATGCTCAACGTGCAGACTTTGACCTTCACCAGGCCCGCGACATCGTCGGTACGATTTTACAATCCTGAGTTTTGGATCGATACGCCCAATGCTCCGTTGAATCGGCACATGTATGTCGATGACAACACGTCGAACGTTCTGGACTCGCCGACCTTTGGTGAATCGAACTAGTGCAAAGCCTTTGTGGTGGAGGGTTCGTAAGATGAGACAAACATACTTCAACAAGCCAGTTCGACGCCCAGGATTGACGTTGGTCGAGTTGCTCGTATCGATCAGTTTGATCACGGTCGTCTCGAGCATGTTCTTGGTCGCCTATCGGGCGGCGGCGACTGAAGCTTCGAACATCCGCACGCAGAGTACGATTCGCAAGATCAGCGAGGTGTTGGTCTCGCGGATGCAAGAGTACGAGAACTACCCGATCCAATTTGCGAGGGGTACGGGCAACGCCTTTGCAATACCGGTGCCAGGAAACGCCGTGCCGGCGTTGCCATCGACAGCCGACGAGTACGAACCCAAGGGGATACTCCTCGAACGTCTGCGTGTGATGCTTCTGCGAGAAATGATCGCCCAGGAGATGCCGGATCATTACCAGGATATCAAGCTTTCTGCGCCGATCGTGAAGAACTATTGGACTGGACTCGTAGCGGTTGGTCCTAATGCCAACGCAGGTCCTCAACCGGTCGTCGTAACGGCTTCGGAGTCCCCAAGGGCGGCGCGCTTGAAGGCTCGATTGAATCAGGCCAATCCGAATTGGGTATCTAAAATCAACCTTTTGATCCAGACAAACACTCCCCAATCAAGTCGAGAGTTGAAACAAGAGTTGACGAGGTCCAATGCAGAGTTTCTGTACCTGATCGTCGAGGACTCGATTCTCAATGGGAGTCCGGCGATCGAGTTGTTTGGCAAGTCGGAAATCGGGGACACCGATGGGGATGGACTTTTGGAATTTCTCGATTCGTTCCGTCAGCCGATTTGTTGGGTGCGTTGGCCAACGGGTTTCCCAGAGACAACACGATTTCATCCCGACTTGCTCGATCCGAGTTTCAATATCAATGGTTTTGCGAACTATGCATTTAGCGATCCGTTGGACCCTCGTAAAGCGGATCCAGGGTATCGGATTAAATCGCAGTCGACCAAGGTCTACAAGCCCGCTGCCATGGCCTTTCCTTTGGTCATCTCTTCAGGACCGGATCAAGATGCCGATGGAGCGTATGGATTTGGTGTCAAACTGTGGCACGACCCGTTTGCGAGGGGATTTACTCCTTACCCGAACAACTCAAATGATCGCTATCGGCTTGCTCCAACGTCTTCTTCGGTTACCGACGTCGTGGTCCCAGTACCATACGATAACGGTGGTAACTCGCCGGTTGTGATGTGCGACCCGTGGTTTCCACGAAGTCTCGTTCCACCCGAACTACCAACTTCGGTCAAAAGCTACCGTCTAGGAGCAATCCCAGATCCTTCTATTGACCCGTCCTACGCTAAACAATTTGAAGACGACATTACCAACTACAGCATCAATGGAGCTTACCAATGATTCGTCGCAAACGAACGAAGCGTGGTCTGACGCTTGTTGAACTATTGGTCGTCGTCGGGGTTGCCTCGGTGGTCGCAGCGGTGATGTTGCCGGGGATCAAGTCGGTGCTGACCGATCGCAAGTCGAGTCAAGCAGCGATCATGGTCAGGAACTACATCGAAGCGGCACGCACTCGTGCGGTCGGTCGCAATCGATCCGTGGCGGTGGTATTCGAAAGGCTTTCCTCAAGGGCGGGCATTGGTCCGAATGGAGTCTTCGTTTCGGAGACGGCACTGCCAGGACCTGCTCGCGACTACCCAACTCCGGATACGAATTTTATTCCTTACAACGCATGCGTTCGTATGAGTCTGGCCGAGGAGCCCCTGCCGGTCAGCGAGGCGATGCTGCCTGCGGCCGTAACATTTAGGGTTCGCCGGCCAGACGATGGCTTGAGCCCTCCGATCCCGACTGGTTTTCCTTACGTCGGTGATGATTCGTTGATGGACATGCATCAGGGGAGTGTGCGAGAGTCGCGGATTTTCGAAGTGACCGCCTCGGGCAACATCAACCTTGCTTGGCTTGTCGGTGAATACTTGACCAATGGATCGCAGATCAGTTTTGGAAATTCGTCCCGTCGATTTAGCATCGTGACGCCCCGCTCTCCGACAGTCCATGGGAATGCTGGAGGTGGAACGATTTGGTTTTCGGTGATGAATGAGAAACTTTTCGATGGGCATACCGAGCGAGCCAAAGAGCCTTATGTCGATTTGGAGCCAGACACGCGATTCACTCAGTTCAAGATTTACCAGCGGCCCAAGCCGGTTTTTTCTCAGGTGGTTCAATTGCCCCGAGGGATGTGTGTGGATCTTTCGCTCAGCGGCTTTGGAAAAAAGATGCCTGGACAGGGGAACTTGCAAGCCGAGAAGCAGCCTGTGTTTGACCCGACGGGTTCGGCGATGGACGGATTTGACTACCGGGTTCGATTCGCCTCGGATTGGATTGGCAACGAACCAAGACCGCTTGAGCCATGGCAACTGCGTCCTGTGTACATCGTGTTTTCCCCAGAAGGACAACTCAGCCATGTTTGGGCCAACGATCGCCGCAAGCTAGGAGATGGGGGTTACCAAGGCAGTTTGACTCGCATCGATGCGACGCAGGATGTCTTTTTGCATGTGGGCAAGATCGATCGCGTGGCGATGCCTTTGGATCCGGATCCAAGTATTTTGGGGCGTAATGCGTATGGACTGCGGGGCGCGATTCAACTAGGAGTCCAGAACAATTTGACCGATCTGAGCGCCTATGTGGTTCGTCTGAGTCCCAGTTCCGGGGCGATCAGCGCCTCGCCGATTGTCAGCATCGACACACAAATATCGATCCTAAGATTAAATGTCAACAACCTGAATTTTGGGGACATGGTCGAACTATCGCGCCGAGGGACGTACAACTCGAATGTCACGGCACAGTAACGCAATGAGAACAGCGACGCGTCTAGCAGAGCACCGAGCTTGGAGGATCATGCAGATGAGATCACGCAAAGGCTTGACGCTCCTGGAAGTCATTTTTTCGATGGTGGTACTATTGGTCGGTTTGGTGGCGATTGTCTTTTTGATCCCGCTTGCGGGTCGCGAGGCCGAGGACAGCCAGCAGATCACGCAGGGGTTGGCCGCCGGGGAAAGCGCTTTGGCGATGTTCACGACAACGAACGTTGCGCAACCTACGCTCGAGAGTCCATGGTGTTTGGTCGATGACATCGGATCGGTCGAGCATTCGGTAGCGACAATGCGGGACGCTTTCAATGCAGCAGCAAGAACCTTTCCGGTCCCTCCGAATGCAGTCCAAGCTGCGATCGCTCAGAACGAGGCCATAGGGATTGGATTTTGCATCGACCCGTTGTTTTGGGGTTACCAAAACCGGGCTACCAACGACGTTGCATTGCCTTTTTTCAGGACTCGGTTTCCGTTTATGTTCGATAACACGGACCCGGTTTTATTGGTATCGGACCAGAACATCCCGCGAGCTCCGAGGCTGCTAAGAGGTTCGCTGAGCGACCCTCAATTGTCCGTGCGTGGGAGTTGGTTGCGTCAACCTGCAGCCGCGCGCCTAGCGACGATGTACGGTGGAGATTTAGTCCAACCCAGCGGCACGAAGAACAAGGCGATAGGTCCGTTGAGGTCGGTGTATGTCGATGCGAACGGCTCGATCTTATCGACTTCGACTGCGGCCCAGCAGGCGTCTTGGTTGGCGACGATCACGCCAGCCGAAAGCACACCGATCATCGATTTGGATCGAGTCAAAGCAATCTACCAACAGAATCTTTTGGCGAACCAGCCACTGGATGTGCCACGGCTCTATGACGTCGCGTTGGTCGTTTTTTCCAAACGGGATGTACGAGAGCTGGCTGCCACGGCTGTTTTGTCTCCTGGGGACTTTCAGAATTCGAGACCCTCGGAGGTGATGAATGTTCCTACCGGCGAGCGTGTGGTTAAGGTCACCGACATGTCATCCGACGCGTTGCATTCTGGGACCTTCAATATTCAGGTAGCCGGTTATCCGACGATGGATTCGAAGGTCAAGGCGGGGGATTGGTTGATGATGTCCCGGTTTGCCTTTAGGGATCTGATCCCGCGTCCGAGCGGCACGATATCGCGGCAAGTCAACCGATGGTATCGGATCATCTCGGTAACGGGTGATGGCTATCCGTTGAGTCTGCGTATCGCGGGCAAGCCCTGGGATTGGACCGAAGGGGAGATCAGCGACGCGCTTGAGAAGGGTCAAGCGATACCGACCCTACCGCCTGCGGTGGGGACGTATCAAACCCAAGCGGTGATCATGAAGGATGTCGTACAAGTTTACGAACGGCAGATGGAATTGCGCTAGCTGCTGCGTAGGATACCGATAGGAACGAAGTCATCGGAACGAAATACGTTCAAAGAGACGCCATCGTCGAACCAACCACTCGCGAGAGAGGGAAACAAACATGCAAAAGCCGATGAACCTGCGAAATCGAATGGCAACTCGGCCAAGGCAAGGATTGATCTTGCTGATGGCCCTCGGGATGCTTGCGCTCTTCTCGTTGCTCGCGGTGACTTGGGTGGTCTCTGCGAGTTCCTCGCGGGCCGGGGCCCAGGCGATGCGTATACGCGCCAATCACTCGAACGCATCGGTCAAGGGGATGGCCAGCGAGGTCATGAAGATGGCCGTGCGAGGCACCCGCGACCAAAAAAGTGCTTTCTATCAGCACTCGCTTTTGGAAGACGTCTACGATGCCAACGCGATCCGGTTGCAATTCGGACATCGGTTTTACGGTAACAACATCACTACATTTCAGGACAAGTGGTGTCGCAAGCTGACCCCACCGAATTCGGCGGGCGTTGAGTTGATCAAGCTTTCGCTCAATCCCACGAGTGTAGTCACCGGCGGCGCGTCGTTGAGTCCCATCGAGGGAGCTTACAATGGCCGAGTCTTAACGGTCCTTGAGGGTCCTTTGGCGGGCCAGTCGTTTCGGATCATCAAGTATGTTGGGTTTGTTCGATCCACCAACGATTCCCAAAATGACCCGAACCTAGACGGAAATATCCCTGGGAATATTCCGCCCAGTTATTCACACACCGATGCGGTTGACTACGACTACTCGGTCGTGGTCGATTTGTCGAGTGTCAAAGGTAAACTTGAGGGCAGGTGGCGAAATCCAAGCACGTCGCGCGTAGAGAATTTTTCCGGTGAGCTAGGGGATTGGATGGCATTGCCCAACAATCAGGGGCTGCGGAATCTATTTTACTTTTACGAGCCAGTCGGATCGACACACCAAGGCTACAAGTGCATGATCAACGGCGCGGCGTTTAACAATGCCGGAATAGGATTGGAGACGGACGCTTCTCAACCCGGTTTTGGGAATCTCGATTCGCGTCGACTCATGGCGCTTCCTGCCGATTCTAATAAGCGAGTGTCGCCTGCTCTTTTGCCGAACTACGATTACCTTCAGCATCGCGACTACATGAGCGTCAACGGTGGAGTGCTCGGTGTCTCTGGGGTGGGAGACCAGGGCTTGCTCAAAGGTCAGAGCAACGAGGGGATCGATGTGCCGGATTGGCGAGATTTCTGGCTTTCCTACACCGATGTCAATGTGCATCTTCCGTCGTTCCATCGTCCCGAGTTGATCCACTACCTGACGAACCTCTATGGGGCTCCGACCAACGCGGCAGAGGCTTCGGAGTTGTTGCGGATGGTCGACGCCTCGACGGCCCGGATCATGAGCTACAGTTACCAAGCTCAAAATGGGGTCGTATCGGTCAACCCTTACTTCCAGCCCCATGGTGCTTTTCCGACCTATCCTCGCGAGAGCTTAGCAGCCAACGTTCCGCTGAATCAGTACTTGCAAGGGCTTATCAGTGGGACGCTCGATGTCGACAACGACGGGGACGGCAAACCCGATAGCGTTTGGATCAATCCAAATATGCAGACAATCCACGCGCCGGATGGTCGATTGCTCAAGCCGTTGGCGGCGGTGATGATTCAGGACCTCGATGGCCGATTGAATATCAACTTGCATGGAGATCGCGTGCAAGGCTCTGCGAATGCGAATTTTGGTGGCGGTGGACTTGGCTTCAATGCATTCGCGAGTTCGAATGGATTGCACCGAAACGGCACGTCGTTGTCGCAAGGGTTCGGGTTCGGTCCGGCGGACATTTCGCTCAATCCGCTTTTCGATAACAAACCAGCGTTGCTGACATCCAACAATGGGTATTCGCTGTTTGATTTGCGGTATGGCGCAAGGCCTTATGCCAATAGCGCATTTA
>Ga0315904_10003654_pt1 | contig 22484 bp, 18 predicted proteins | sample LakEriMetagenome_6_FD_203529 | JGI IMG/M metagenome (GOLD analysis project Ga0315904, IMG submission 203529) | Freshwater fungal communities from buoy surface, Lake Erie, Ohio, United States - Buoy 12 MA120 | ecosystem: Environmental > Aquatic > Freshwater > Lake | place: USA: Lake Erie, Ohio... | reverse complement strand
CTGCGGCGTGCCGATCGACCGCGGCCCGCCCCTGACCGACGTGCGCAGCGAACCGATCCAGAGTCGGGCGATCAGCGCGATGGATCGCGAGCCGATCAGGCTGCCGCTGGACACTGGCGTGCGCGCCATCAACGCGATGCTCACCGTCGGACGCGGACAACGCCTCGGCCTGTTCGCGGGGGCCGGCGTGGGCAAGAGCGTGCTGCTCGGCATGATGGCCCGCTACACGGCCGCCGACGTGATCGTCGTCGGGCTCGTGGGGGAGCGCGGACGAGAGGTCAAGGAGTTCATCGAGGACATCCTCGGCGAGGCCGGGAGGCGGCGCTCGATCGTGGTGGCCGCGCCCGCCGACTGCCCGCCGCTGCTGCGCATGCAGGGCGCGACCTATGCGACCGCCATCGCGGAGCACTTCCGCGACCAGGGGCTGCACGTACTGCTGCTGCTCGACTCGCTGACCCGCTATGCGATGGCCGCGCGGGAGGTTGCCCTGGCCATCGGCGAGCCGCCAGCCACCAAGGGATATCCGCCCTCGGTGTTCGCGAAGCTGCCGCTGCTGGTCGAGCGAGCCGGCAACGGCAGGCAGGGCCACGGTTCGATCACGGCCTTCTACACGGTGCTCGCCGAAGGCGACGACCAGAACGACCCTATCGCCGACGCGGCACGGTCGTTCCTCGACGGCCACTTCGTGCTGACGAGGGCGCTCGCGGAGGCGGGCCACTACCCGGCGATCGACATCGAGCAGTCGATCTCGAGGGTCATGCACAACGTAGCGAGCGAGGCGCACATCCTGCTCGCCAGGCGCGTCAAGGCCGCATGGTCGCGCTATCAGCGCAGCCGCGATCTGATCGCGGTCGGCGCCTACGTCCCGGGCAGCGACCCGGAGATCGACCAGTCGATCGGCCTGTACCCGCACATCGCGCGGATGCTGCAGCAGTCGATGAACGAATCCTGCGATCTCCCGACATCGATGCACGCACTCGAGACGGCGCTCGCCGGTGCCGGATCGTGAGCCGGCGCAACGCCCTGCCGCTGCTGATCGAGTTGCGCCGGCGCGAACGCGACCGGGTCGCGACGATCGCGGCGCAGGCGCAGCGCGATACGCAGAACGCGGCCGGCACGCTGCGCATGCTCGACGGCTATCGGCTCGACTACATGAATCGCTCGCCCAAGACCTCGATGCAGGCAACGGACCCGGCCCGGCTGCAGATCCACGATGCGTTCGTCGGCAAGCTCGGTGAGGCGATCGACGATCAGACGAGCCGTCTGCGCATGCTCTCGGAGCGCGAGGCCGCCCAGCGTGTTGCGCTCGCCGAGCAGGAGCGCAGGCTCAAGGCGCTGGAAATCCTGAGCCATCGGCGCGAAACCGAGCGCCGCCGGCGGCTCGAGACGCTGGACCAGAAGCTGAATGACGAGTTCGCCGCGCAGGCGCATCGCCGCGCGCTCCATCGGGAAGATCGGGATGACTGACGAGATCAAGCTGCTCAGCGCGGCGCCCCCGCGGAACCCGCGACGCGCCGCGGGCGAAGCCGCGCCCGGATCGCGCTTCGGCGACACGCTGGGCCAGGCGCTCGAAAGCGGATCGCGGCCGCGGGAGCCGCGCGCGCTCGGCGCGCAGTCGCGCATCGACGCGACGCCCGACGGTTCCACACGCTCCGACGCGCGATCCGACGCCTGCGCCACGCCATCGACACCGAAGCCGCCAGGCCACGCCAACGGATCGGCCAGCCCCCGCGGACACCGTCTCGCTGGCCGGGGCGCGCAGGGCCCGATGGCCCAGGACACGCCCGCCGAGCCATCGAATGCGACCGCGCAGCCGAGCGCCGAGAGCACGACCGCCGCGACGCGAGCCGGCGTGCTTGCAGCGCCAGCCGACCCGGGAGCCGCAGCCCTGCCCCAGCCGCCAGCGCTCGCGCCGCCGCAAGCGCCGTCGATCACGACGGCCGCCGCGCCGACCGATGCGGGCACCTCGGCGGCTGCGTCGCGAGCGCCGCAGTCGACCTTGCGCGGGCCGGCCGACGCCGCCCAGGCAGCGCGCGCCGGATCTGTTTCGGGCATGGATGCGGCCGCCCTGCAGGCGACGGGACCGGCGAGCGCCGCCGGCGCCGGCGGCGCGTCATCGGCTGGGTTGGGCGCTGGACGCATCGCCGAGCCCGATGCGGCGCCAGGCGCTGGCCAGGCAGCGACGGCTCTCCAGCTCCAGAATGCCAACGCGCGCGTCGACTGGCAGCCCGCCGCGGCTCGAGCGGCCCGAGGCGGCGAGGCTGGCGGCATCGATGCGGCCGAACCGGGGCGAGCCGCAGCCCGGCTACTCGAAACCCTGCGGGCTTCGCGTGTGGCAGCCGCGGGCGACGGTGGTGGCACCGACGGCCCCGGCGCGGCCTCCTTCGCGGCAGCCCTGGCGGCAGCGGCGCCTGGAGCCCCGGGCAGTGCGTCGGCGAGCGCGCCCGAGGCCGCGCCGCCGGTGCAGATCACCAACCCCTGGCCCGTCGACGATCCCGCCTTCGCGCAGCAACTCGCCGCTCAGGTGCAGGAGTCATTGCTGGGAGGTATCGAACGCGCCGAGATCGCCGTGACGCCGCCATCGATGGGCCCGATCCGCATCGAGTTGTCGCTGTCGGGCGAGCAGGCGAGCGTGGCGTTTTCGGCAGCCCTGCCCGAGACCTGCCGCGCGATCGAGCAGTCGCTGCCCATGCTCGAGACGATGCTGTCGGAGCACGGGCTGGTGCTGGCTGAAGCGTCGGTGGGCGCAGGCAACCAGGGGCCCGCGCCCGAGCACGGCAGAAGCGGCGGGCAGCCCGGCGGCGAGCCGGGCGCGGAGCGTCGCGGCGGCGCGGGGCGCGCGCTGCCAGGCGATCAGGCCTCCGGGACGCCGGCGGCGATCGGAACCACGTCGGGTCGGCCATCGGTCCCCCGCGGCCTGCTCGATCTCTTCGCCTGAGTCGGCCTTCGGGCCAGCAAGACGAGGCAATAGCCCCGCCCCAGCCCCGCTTTTCCGCCCAACGCCAAGGCCCCCGCTCCCGAATAATCGATCGCATCGAGCCGATCGAGGCCGCAGGACGGGAAGACAGGCATGGCAGAAGGCGGCAAGAAGGACGCGAAGAAGGACAAGGAGGCCGACGAGGGCGGGGAAAAGGCCGCCAAGGGCGGGGGCCGCAAGAAGCTGGTGCTGCTGATCGGCATCGCCGTGCTCGTGCTGGGCGCCGGCGGTGGCGCGGCCTGGTTCTTCCTGTCCAAACCCAAGGACGAGGCGGCCATGGCCGAAGCCGAGCAGGCCGCCAAGGCAGCGCGGCCCAAGACCTTCACGACGCTGGACCCCTTTGTGGTGAACCTGGCCGACGACAATGGCGAGCGCATGGTCCAGGCCGGCGTGGTCCTCGAGACCTCCGATCCCAAGGCCGTGGCCGACCTGACCGCCCAGATGCCGGCGGTGCGCAACGCCATCCTGCTGCTGCTGTCGTCCAAGCGCGCCGAGGAGATCCTGACGCTGGCCGGCAAGCAGACCCTGGCCACCGAGATGGGACTCGCAGCCGGCATGGCGCTGGGCTGGCGGCCGGCGCCTGCGGCCCCGCCGGCGGCACCGCGCAAGGTCAAGGCGAGCGACGAGGAGGGCAAGGGCGACGGCGACGCTTCGGCCAAGACGCGCGATGCCGACAACGACGAGGCGAGCGACGACACGAAGGCTGCCAAGGCCAAGGAGGTGGCCAAGGCGCCGCGCAAGCCCGGCACGCCGAATCCCATCGAAGGCGTGCACTTCTCCCAGTTCCTCATCCAGTAGGCGCGCGCGATGGCCGATCAGTTTCTCTCCCAGGAAGAAGTCGACGCGCTGCTTGACGGCGTGAACGGCAGCGCCGCCGAGGGCGGCGACGACGAATCGAGCATCCGCGACTATGACCTCGGCAAGCAGGAGCGCATCGTCCGGGGCCGGATGCCGACCCTGGAGATCGTCAACGAGCGCTTCGCCCGCCACTTCCGGCTGGGGCTGTTCAACTTCATCCGCCGCAACCCCGAGATCTCGGTCGGGCAGTCGAAGGTGCAGAAGTACGGCGCCTTCCTGCGCAACGTGGTGGTGCCGACGAACATCAACGTGATGAACGTGAAGCCGCTGCGCGGGTCGGCGCTGGTGATCTGCGAGCCGTCGCTGGTGTTCACCGTGATCGACAACCTGTTCGGCGGCAGTGGCAAGTTCCACACGCGCGTCGAAGGCCGGGACTTCTCGCCCACCGAGCAGCGGATCATCCAGCGCATCGTCGAACTCATCATCGACGAGTACCGCAAGGCGTGGGACGGCGTGTATCCGCTGGAGCTCGAGTACGTGCGATCGGAGATGCACACGCAGTTCGCGAACATCGCGACGCCGTCCGAGATGATGGTGACGGCGAGCTTCGACGTCGAGATCGGCGAGGCCGGCGGCGCGATGCACATCTGCATCCCCTACTCGACCCTCGAGCCGATCCGCGAGATGCTGCACTCGTCGGTGCGCGCCGATCAGCAGCAGGCCGACCGCCGCTGGGTGTCTCTGCTCACCCAGCAGTTGAAGTCGGCCGACGTCGACATGGTCGCCGAGTTCGCGACCGCCAGCGCCACGCTGCGCCAGCTGATCGCGCTCAAGCGTGGCGACTTCATCGCCCTCGACATGCCCGAGACCGTCACCGCGAAGGTCGACCGCGTGCCGATCTTCGCCTGCAACTTCGGCGTGTCGAGCGGTCGCTACGCCGTCAAGGTGCGCGAAATACTGAGCAAGCCCGAAGACCTGCTGAAAGGGACAGCCGCATGAACGAGAACTCCCCACCCGAGCACTCCGACGCCGACGCAGACTGGGCGCGCGCGCTCGCCGAGCAGGACGCGGCGGCCGACGCCCAGGCCGGTCAGCCGGCCTTCGAGATGCCCGCCGGCGGCTCGATGAACGCGGCCGACACCACTGCGGCCCTGTTCCCGCAGCTGAGCGGCGCTCGCACGATCCAGACCAGCAACGAGATCGACATGATCCTGGACATCCCCGTCCAGCTGACCGTCGAGCTCGGACGCACGCGCATCCCGATCAAGCACATCCTGCAGCTCGCTCAAGGCTCGGTGATCGAGCTCGACGCGATGGCCGGCGACCCGATGGACGTGCTCGTCAATGGCTGCCTGATCGCCCAGGGCGAGGTGGTGGTCGTCAACGACCGTTTCGGCATCCGCCTGACCGACATCGTGACGCCGTCCGAGCGACTGCGCCGCATGAACCGCACCTGAGCTGGACGCCGACGATGACCGCATCGCTGCTGCCTTCGCTGCTCGCCTTCATCGCGGTCATCGCGATGATTCCGCTCGCCCTGTGGCTGATGAAGCGCGGCCAGGCCCTGCGGCCCCGCGCCAGCGGGCCGCTGGCCGTGGTCGCGGGCCTGTCGATGGGACCGCGCGAGCGCGTCGCCGTCATCCAGGCGGGCGGCCGCTATCTGGTCGTCGGCGTGACCGCGCAGTCGATCAACGTGCTGGCCACGCTGGACGAGTGGCCCGGGCAAGATGCCCAGGCACCCGGCGCCGCAGCCGGCCTGCCCGGCGCATCGCTCTTTGCGCGTGTGCTGCGCGGCGTCGAGAAACCCGATGGCAATGGCCCGCAACGCTAAGCGGCTGCTGGCCGCGCTCGCCGCCACGCTGACGGTGGCATCGCCCGCTCTGGCACAGGGCCTGCTCACGGTCAACGCGACCTCGAGCCCCGGGGGTGGCACCACCTACTCGGTGCCGATCCAGACCCTGCTGATCTTCTCCGCGCTGTCGTTCCTGCCGGCGGCCTTGCTGATGATGACCAGCTTCACCCGGATCGTCATCGTGCTGTCGCTGATCCGCCAGGCGCTCGGGCTGCAGCAGACGCCGCCCAACCAGGTGATCGTCGGCATGTCGCTGTTCCTGAGCTTCTTCGTGATGGCGCCGACGCTCGAGAAGGTCTATCAGGAGGCCTACAAGCCCTACTCCGAGCAGCGCATAGGCTTCGAGGAGGCGATCAACCGCGGCAGCGGGCCGCTGCGCGAGTTCATGTCCCGCCAGACCCGCGAAGCCGATCTGACGCTGTTCGCCCGCATCGCGAAGGTGGACAGGTCGACGCCCGCGGCGGAAGTCCCGATGCGCGTCCTGATACCGGCCTTCGTGACCAGCGAACTGAAGACCGCCTTCCAGATCGGCTTCCTGGTCTTCGTGCCCTTCCTGATGATCGACATGATCGTCGCCAGCCTGCTGATGTCGATGGGCATGATGATGGTGTCGCCGGTGCTGGTCGCCCTGCCCTTCAAGCTGATGCTCTTCGTCCTCGCCGACGGCTGGAACCTGCTGATCGGTTCGCTGGTGGCGAGCTTCGGCAACAACTAGCACGGAGCCCAGCCTTGACGCCGGAATACGTGGTGACCGTGGGCCGTCAGGCCCTCGAGATGATGATGGTCGTGTCGGCGCCGGGCCTGCTGGTCGCGCTGGGCGTGGGGCTGGTGGTGAGCCTGCTGCAGGCGGTCACGCAGATCAACGAGCAGACCCTGACCTTCCTGCCCAAGCTGCTGGCGGTGGGCCTGACGCTGGTGCTGGTCGGCCCGTGGATGCTGACCATGCTCACCGACTACATCGCGCGCACGCTCAACTCCATTCCCCAGGTGATCAGCGGGGGCTGACGCCGTCGCAGACCGCCGGAGCCCGCGGTGCTCACCGTCTCCGACCAGCAACTGCTCGCCTGGCTGAGCGCCTTCCTGCTGCCCTTCTTCAGGGTGCTGGGAATGATGTCGAGCGCGCCGGTGTTCTCGAACCGCGCCCTGCCGACGCGGGTCCGGGTCGCGCTGGCCGCGGCCGTCGCGCTGCTGGTGGCGCCCTTCGGCGTGACTGCGCCTGGTGCCACCATAGCCGCCGCGCCAGGGCTGACCCTGATCGCCCAGGAAGTCATGGTCGGTCTCACGATAGGCTTCGTGGCCCGCCTGCTGTTCACCGGCTTCGAGATCGCCGGCGAGATCATCGGCCTGCAGATGGGCATGTCGTTCGCCGCGTTCTTCGACCCTCAGGCCGGCACCGGCAACCCGGTGGCGCGCATCATCAACTCGGTATCGCTGCTGTCGTTCGTGGCGATCAACGGTCCGCTGGCCCTGCTGGCCACGGTCGCCGAGAGCCTGACATGGCTGCCCCCGGGCAGCCCCGTGGGCAGCTTTCTGGCGTCGCGCTCACCGGTCCAGCTGGGCGCCGAGCTGTTCTCGCTGGGCCTGTCGCTCGCCCTGCCCTTCATGGCAATGCTGCTGTTCGTCAACGTCGCCATGGGTATCGTCTCGCGGGTGGCTCCGCAGCTGAACCTGTTCGCGGTCGGTTTCCCGGTGACTATCCTGGTGGGCATCGCGATGCTGACCGTCGGCCTGCCGATGATCGAGGCCCCGCTCGCGGTGCAGCTCGACCGGCTGCTGGTCCATCTGGGCCGCTGACCGACGCGGCCCGGATCGCCCTGCGCAGAGCAGGGCTCAGGCAGACCGCGATGCGAGCGCGCCCGCGCGCACGAGGCGACCGGGCAACTCGCCGGTGAGCTCGTCGTCGCGCAGGATCTCGACACCCGCCACGAAGGTGTGCCGGTAGCCTCGGGCGCGCTGGATGAAACGCTTGCCGCCCGCCGGCAGGTCGCGCACGACCTGGGGGCGCAGCAGATCGAGCGCCGAGAAATCGATGAGGTTGAGGTCGGCGCGCAGGCCGGGCGCCACCAGACCGCGGTCGGGCATGCCGTAAGCCAGGGCGTTGCCGCGCGTCTGCTTGGCGACCAGGAACTCGAGCGGGATGCGCTCGCCGCGCCGGCGGTCGCGCGCCCAGTGTTTGAGCAGGAACGTGGGGCCCGCGCCGTCGCAGATGACGCCGACGTGCGCGCCGGCGTCGCTCAGCCCCATCACGGTGGCCTCGCTGACCAGCATCTCGCGGACGACGTCGAGACTGCCGCCCGAGTAGTTCTCGAACGGGTGCATCAGCAGGCCCTCGCCGTCGCGCTCCATCAGCGCCGCCATCGCCAGCGCCCATACGGTGGCCCCTTCGCGCTGCGCGCGCGCGCCGAGGCTGTCGCGCATGTCGGGCTCGTAGTCCTGGGCGTCGTCCATCACGAAGCTGCGCTCTAGCATGCGCTGCATGAAGCGCTCGGCCGGTGTGCCGGTGCGCTCGCCGACCAGCCGCTCGCGCAGCGAGGGCTGCTCGCGCAGCCGGGCCGCGACCTCGCGCCCGGTGAGGCCGGTAAGAGCCGCCCAGGCGGGATGATCGAGGAAGGGATGGCGGCTAGCGTCGAACGCCATCAGGATGCCGATCCCCTTGGCGCCCACCTGGCCGTTCATGTCCAGCCCGGCCGCCCGCCCGGCGCGCAGGTTGGCCAGGGTCTCGCGCCAGAGGTCGGGCGTCTTGTCGCTTTGCAGCAGCAGCACCGACAGCGGCCGGCCGGCGTGCGCCGCGGCCTGCCGCAAGAGCTCGAACTCGCCCGGCCCGAAGTCGGAGTTGACCTGCAGCACGCCGCTGCCCGCGCGGCGCAGCCCCTCGGCGATGGCAGCCAGCTCGGGAGCATCGGCGGTCATGCTCGGGGTGGGCCGACCGTCGGCGGCACGGTGCTTGGGCGTTCGCGACGTGGTGACGCCGAGCGCGCCGGCCGCCAGCGATTCCTCGACCAGCTGCGTCATGCGCTCGAGCTCGGCCGTGGTGGGCCGCTCGCGGTGGTCGGAGCCCCGATCGCCCATCACGTAGAAACGCAGCGCGCCGTGCGGCAACTGGGTGCCGATGTCGATCGCGTGCGGCATGCGCTCGAGAACCGCCATGTACTCGGGAAAACTCTCCCAGGAAAAGTCGATGCCTTCGGCGAGCACCGCCTCGGGAATGTCTTCGACGCCCTGCATCAGGTTGATCAGGTACTCGCTGTGACCCGGTTTGAGCGGGGCGAAACCCACGCCGCAGTTACCGAAAACCGCGGTGGTGACACCGTGCCAGCACGAGGGCGTGAGCGATGCGTCCCAGGTGGCCTGTCCGTCGTAGTGGGTGTGGATGTCGACGAAGCCCGGTGTGAGCAGCAGACCCTCGGCGCGGATCTCGCGGCGCCCGGCCCCCACCGACCCACCGACCTCGGCGATCAGGCCGTTTCGGACAGCGACATCGGCGATACGGGCCGGCGCGCCGGAACCGTCGACGAGGGTGGCATCGCGGATGACGAGATCGTTCATGGCAGCACTCCGGTGGGCGATGCGCGATCTTACTGCGCCCCCCATCGCGCCGGAGCGCCGTTTCCGAGCGGCGGTCGGCCCGTTCTTGCCCGATCGTGCCGGAACATCCCAGACTGGCTTCCCGCGGCACGACGCGCCACCGCGCCGGTCACGCGCGAAGCGCCTGCTGCGCTGCTCCCGCCTCTCAGGAAAGGACGATTGATGAACTGGGTGATACTCGGCGTGCTGATCGCGATCGCGTTGTGGGCGATCGGCGCCTACAACCGGCTGGTCGCCCTGCGCGCCCGCTTTCGCAATGCCTATGCGCAGATCGACGTTCAGCTGAAACGCCGCTACGACCTGATCCCCAACCTGGTCGATGTCGCCAAGGCCTACCTGAAGCACGAGCGCGAGACGCTGGAAGCGGTGATCGGCGCGCGCAACGGCGCCCTGGGCGCCAGCCAGGCGGTGGCCGCCAACCCCGGCAACGCCGCCGCGATGCAGGGTCTGGCCAGCGCCGAAGGTGTGCTGCAGGGCGCGCTCGGCAAGCTCTTCGCCCTGGCCGAGGCCTATCCCGACCTGCAATCGAACCAGAACATGATGCAGCTGTCCGAGGAACTGAGCAGCACCGAGAACAAGGTGGCGTTCGCCCGCCAGGCGTTCAACGACGCGGTCATGGAATACAACACCGCCACCGAGCAGTTCCCCGGCTCGATGCTGGCCGGCTTCTTCCGGTTCGAGACGGCGCAACTGCTGCAGGCCACCGAGAGCGCCGACGAGCGCAAGGCGATCCGGGTGCAGTTCTGAGGGTGGACTTCTTCGGCCACCAGCAACAGGCGCGCACGGCGACGCGCCGGCTGCTGCTGCTGTTCGCGCTCGCCATCGTCGGCGTGGTGCTGGCCGTGAACGGGCTCGTCCTGCTGGCGGCCGGGGCGGCCGATATTGCCGTCGCCGTCTGGGCTCACGGGCTCGTCAGCGGCACGATCGTCGCGCTGATCCTCGGCGGCACGCTGGTCGAGTCGATCCGGTTGCGAGCGGGCGGGCCGGAGGTGGCGCGCATGGTCGATGCCCGCCTCGTCGATCCGCAGACCGCCGACCCCTTCGAGCGCCGGCTGCGCCACGTCGTGGAGGAGATGGCGCTTGCCTCGGGCACGCCGGTGCCGCGGGTGTATCTGATGGCCGACGAGGCCGGCATCAACGCCTTCGCCGCCGGCAACAGCCTGCAGGACGCGGTGGTGGCGGTGACCCGCGGCGCGCTCACCCGCCTGACCCGCGACGAGCTGCAGGGCGTGGTCGCCCACGAGTTCAGCCACATCCTGAACGGCGACATGCGCCTGAACATGCGCATGATCGCGATGATCTACGGGCTGACGCTGGTGAGTTCGGGCGGACGCCTGCTGTTGCGAATCGCCGCGGAGGCAGGCGACAGCCGGGTCTCGGTGCCCGTCGGGCTCGCCGGCGCCGGGCTCTGGTCGCTGGGCTCGATCGGCGTGTTCTTCTCGCGACTGATCAATGCCGCGGTGTCGCGCCAGCGCGAGTTCCTGGCCGATGCCAGCGCGGTGCAGTTCACCCGCAACCCGGACGGGATCGGCGGCGCACTGCGCCGCATAGGTGGCTTTTCCACCGATGCGCCAGCAGGCTTCGGCAAGGCGGCGCGACGACGCCCGGGCCTGGGCAGCACGATCGCCCATCGTCATGCCCGCACGCTCTCGCCGCTCTTTCTGGGCGCGGCGAGCGCGCAGTTCATGTCGGGCGCCTTGGCCACCCACCCGCCGCTGACCGACCGGCTGCTCCGGATCTACGGGCGATCGGTGAGCCTGCTGGACGCGCCCGAGCAGCCCGCGCCGAGCGCCGAGCAGCCAGCCGCCATGCGCGAGCAGCCCGCATCGATCAGCCCGCTCGCCCCCCTGCAAGGCAATGTCTCGGCGGTGCCGTCATCGATCGGCCACGCGCTCGCGCCAGCCGATGCGAAAACCTATGTCGAATCGTGGCGGGAACGCATCCAGACCCTGGGGCTGGACGCCGCGCTGAGGGATGCCTCGCAGGCGCGTCTGCTGACCCTGGCGATGCTGCTCGACAAGGGCGCCACGGTGGCTCTGGCACAACGCCAGATCGTGATCGACGCCCTGGGCGCAAACGCCGGCGATACGCTGAGCGGGCTGCACGCCGCCGTGGGAACCCTGCCACCTGGCGGACGGCTGCCCCTGCTCGACCTCGCGATGCCTGCCCTCCAGCAGTTGTCGGTGGCCGAGTCCGACACGCTGCTGCGAACGGCCAACGCGCTGATCGCCGCCGACGGGCGCGTGAGCCTGCCCGAGTTCCTGCTCCTGACCACGCTGCGGCGCCGGATCGGCAGCGCGGCGCGGGCACGCACGCGCCCGATCTACCGCTCGCTGCGCGAGTTGCCCGGCGAAGCCGAGCTGATCTTGTCGCTGATCGCGCATCTGCGCAGTTCGCGCCCGGCGAGCGAGGCCTTCGCAGCCGGCACGGTCTTTCTGGATGGGATGGCGCCCGCGCTCCAGCCACGGGAAGCGCTCAAACCGGCAGCCCTCGCGCCTGCGCTGGATCGTCTCGGCCAGCTGATGCCGCTGGCCAAGCCGGCACTGATCAAGGCCTGCGCGGCCGCCGCCTGGGATGCCGGCAGCCCCCAGGTCGACTGGCGGGCGGCGAGCGCGCTGCGCACCCTGAGCGCCGCCCTGGATGCGCCGATGCCGCCCATGACGCAGGCCGCGATCGACTCGGTGCATTGAGCCACGGCAAGACGCGCCGGGCCCCGGCCGAGGCCCCGCGCCCTGGACCCGGCTGGCAGGCGTTACAGCGCCTTGTGCGCCCCGTCGCAAAGCGCGCCCCGGCCGCTCTGCTTGCAGCCGCAGAACCAGACCTTGCCGTCCTGCTCGGCCTTGTAGGGCACCGGCGTGATGGCGGTGTCCTTGTGCGAGCCGTCGCAGAAGGGCTGGCGGGCGCTCTTGCCGCAGGCGCACCACCAGTAGGTCTTGCCGGCCTCGACCTCGACGGGGTAGGGAGCCTTCTGCGCGATCGTCGTTTCGGGTTTCATGGATTCCTCGGGAGGCGGGCGCGGGCCGCGCCCCATGCGCGCCCCGCATGGCCCGATGATAGAGCCTTGCGGGCACCGTCCGCGCCGATACGGAGACGAACATGGATGTGGCGTGGATGAGCCTCACCGAGCTGCGCGCCGAACTCGACTCGGGTCGCCTGAGCAGCCGCGAGCTGACCGAGCACCTGCTGGCCCGCTGCGAGCGCGCGCAAGCCGCGCTGAACGCCTTCGTGGCGATCGACGCCGATGCGGCGCGCGCGATGGCCACCGCCGCCGATGCTGCCCGCGCCGCCGGCCTGCCTCGCTCGCCGTTGCACGGTCTGCCGGTCGTCCTCAAGGATCTGCTCGATGTCGCCGGACGGCCCTGCACGCTGGGCTCGGCGCGCAACCGCGCAAGAATGGCCACCACCACCGCGGCAGCTGTCGAACGGCTGCTGGCTGCCGGCATGGTGCCCCTGGGCAAGACGCACCTGACCGAGTTCGCCTTCGGCGGCTGGGGCACCAACCAGCATCTGGGCACGCCGCGCAATCCCTGGGATCTGGCGGTGCATCGCGTCCCGGGCGGATCGTCGAGCGGCACCGGGGTCGCGGTGGCCGCGGGGCTCGCGCCGGCAGGCATCGGCAGCGACACCGGCGGCTCCATCCGCATTCCGGCGGCCTTCACCGGGCTGACGGGGCTGAAGGTGACGCACGGCAGGATCAGCCTGCACGGGGCCGGCCTGCTGAGCTGGACGCTCGACACCCTGGGGCCGATGGCGCGCTGCGTGGCCGACTGCGCGCTGCTGCTCGATGCGCTGGCCGGCGTCGATCCGCGCGATCCCGGCACGCTGGCGCAGCCGCTCGAGCTGTACGCCCGCGAACCGCGGACCGCGCGCGGGCTGCGGCTGGCCCTGCCCGACCGCGCGCAGCTGCCGGCCTTCATGGACCCGGGTGTGATCGACGCATGGCTGGGTGCGGCCCGCCGCTTCGAAACCCTGGGCGTGAACATCGTGCCGGTACGCCTGCCCGAGTGGTTCTTCGAACTGGCGCCGATGGCCGGGCGCATCGTCGCGGCCGAGGCCTATTCCCTGCACGAGGCCTACGTGCGCGACCCGGCCGTGCCGCTGGGCGATGCGGTGCGCGGGCGCATCCGCGCGGCCGAGGGTTTCGGCCCGGGCGACTATCCGCGCGAACTGCGACGCATGGCCCAGTTGCGGCGCGAATTCGCCGACTGGTTCGAGTGCTGCGACGCCATCGTGCTGCCGGCGGTCGGCATCCCGGCGCTGCCGGTGGCCGAGGTGGACGAGAACTCGCCGATACCGGGCGCGCTCACACGGCCGGCGAACTACCTCGGCCTGTGCGGGTTGTCGCTGCCCGCCGGCCTGGTGCGCGGGCTGCCGGTGGGCATCCAGGTGATCGGCAAGCCCTGGGACGAGCGCACCGTGCTGGGTCTGGGGCAGGCGTACGAAGCGGCAGGCGGCAGCGCCCTGCCCCGGCCCGACCTCGCGGCGCTGGGCCTGGGCTGAACCCGGCTCACGGCGGCCCGGCGGCGGCCGGGCGTGGCCGCTGGCCTGCCGGTCAGGCGACTGCCGCGAGCGAGCGCCGCGCCGCGGCGAGCGTGGCGTCGATGTCGGCGTCGGTGTGCGCGCCCGAGAAGAAGAAGGCCTCGACCGGCGACGGGGGCAGATACACGCCCTCGTCGAGCATCAGGTGGTAGAAGCGCTTGAAGCGCTCCACGTCCTGGGTCTGCACCTCGGCGAAGCTGGCCGGTGGCCGCGCCAGCATGTAGCAGCCAGCCATCGCGCCGCGCGAGCGGGCGCAGAAGGCCACGCCGGCCGCGCGGGCCGCGTCGTTCAGGCCGGCCACCAGGCGCGCGCAGCGCGCCGACACCGCATCGAACCAGCCGGGCTGCGCGATGATGTCCAGCGTGGCCAGGCCGGCGGCCATGGCCAGCGGATTGCCCGACAGCGTGCCGGCCTGATAGACGGTGCCCAGGGGCGCCATCATGTCCATGACGGCGGCCGGCCCACCGATCGCGCCCACGGGCATGCCGCCGCCGATCACCTTGCCGAAGGCCGACAGGTCGGGGCGCACGCCCAGCACCTGCTGCGCGCCACCCAGCGCGACGCGGAAACCGGTCATGACCTCGTCGAAGATCAGCAGCGCGCCGTGGCGCGTGCACAGCTCGCGCAGGCCCTCGTGAAAGCCCGGGAGCGGTTCGATCAGGTTCATGTTCCCGGCGATCGGCTCGACCATCACGCAGGCGATGTCGTCGGGATGCTGCTCGAACAGCGCGCGCACGCTGTCGAGATCGTTGAACTGCGCAACCAGCGTGTGCCGCGCGAGGTCGGCGGGCACGCCGGCCGAACTCGGGGTGCCGAAGGCCAGCGCGCCGGAACCGGCCTTCACGAGCAGGCTGTCGGCGGTGCCGTGATAGCAGCCCTCGAACTTGAGGATCTTGGTGCGGCCGGTGTGGCCGCGGGCCAGGCGGATCGCCGACATGGCCGCCTCGGTGCCCGAACTGGTGAAGCGAACCTTCTCGACGTGCGGAAACAGCGCGCAGATGCGCTCGGCCAGTTCGGTCTCCATGACGTTGGGCGCGCCGTAGGACAGGCCGCGCGTGGCCGCCTGCTGCACGGCCTGCACCACTGCCGGATGCGAGTGGCCGGCGATCATCGGACCCCAGGAACCGAGGTAGTCGATGTAGCGCCGACCCTCGACATCCCACATGTACGCGCCCTCGGCGCGATCGATGAAACGCGGCGTGCCACCGACGGCGCGAAAGGCGCGCACCGCCGAGTTGACCCCGCCCACCAGCACGCGCTGCGCGCGCGCGAATTCCGCCGCATTGCTCGTCATGACCCGTCGTCCCTACCGAAGATGGGAGCCGCGCGTGCCCGTCGGCTGCCGCGGCGCAGGCGCCAGTCTAGCGGCAAGGCTGACACCGGGCGGCGTCAGCACGCCCGATATCGAACGCCCATGGCGGCCCGGGGTCGGGGGCAGGACACCGGCGCCGCGGCGACGGGCCAGAACGGGCCGATCGCAGGCGATCAGTCGGTGAGGACGGCCTCGAGCGTGCCGAGCGGACCGTAGTCGGCCAGGTGGCGCTGCCCGGGGCCGGCCGGCACCGGCACCACGCAGGTGCCGGTGGTGACGATGTCGCCGGCGCGCAGACCGGGGCCATGCTGCGCGACCTCGTTGGCCAGCCAGACCAGCGCGGTGCGCGGGTCGCCCAGCACGTTGGCGCCCTGCCCGCGCGCCACCTCGGCCCCGTCGCGCAGCACGCGCACCGGATGGGCGGCAAGATCGAGAGCGCGCCAGCCTTCGGGCATCGGCGGCCCCAGGACCAGCCGGCTCGCGCAGGCAAAATCGGCGATGAGCTGCGCCGCGCCGGCACGGGCAAAGTCTTCGTAGCGCGAGTCGGGGATCTCGATGGCCGGATGCAGCGTGCCGACCGCGGCCATCACCTCGTCGCGGGTGTAGGGCTGGGCCCGCGGCGGCAGGTCGGCGGCCATGCGGAAGCAGAATTCGGCCTCGACCACCCGCATGCGGTTGCGCGCCATGGGCACGGCGGCTCCGGGGGGCAGGAGCCGGTCGGCGAGCAGTCGCCCGGCGAGCGGGCCGTCGACGCCGATGTGCTGCTGGCCGGCGCCGCTGGTGGCGGCGATCTTCCAGCCGACGACAGGCTGGCCGATGCGCTGCGCAAGCGCCGCCTGGACGGCGTAGCCCTGCGCGCGATCGCGGGGCCGGCACGACTCGGGCAGGCCGGGGGTGACGGTTTCCTGATGCCAGTGCGGTGCGAGCCAGTCGACCGCTGCGGCAACCGCGGCGGCATGCGGCGCGGCAGGCGCCACCGGCTGCGCGAGCAGGGCCTCGATGTCGGCGGCGATGGCGTCGGGGTCGACCTTGGAGGGATAACGCCGCACCAGGCTGCCGTCGGGGCCGACCAGGAACTTGGTGAAGTTCCAGGCAACCGGCTTGCCCTCGCCGGCGTCGTGACCGGTGAGCCAGCGCCACAGCGGATGCGCGCCCTCGCCATTGACCTCGACCTTGTCGAACATCGGAAAGGTGACCGCGTAGCGGCGCTCGCAGAAGGCGGCGATGGCCGCGGCATCGCCGGGCTCCTGGGCGCCGAACTGGTTGCAGGGAAAACCCAGCACCGTGAACCCGCGATCGGCGAACCGTGCATGCAGCGCCTGCAGCCCGGCGTACTGCGGCGTGAAGCCGCAATGGCTGGCGGTGTTGACGATCAGGACCACCTGACCAGCGTGGCGCGACAGCGCCACCTCGTCGCGGCCGCCGAGGATCTGAGCCTTGAAGTCGTGGAGCATGGGCATGGTCATCACTCGCTTTCGGGCGCCGTCGCGTCGAGCGGATCGACGCGCACCGCGCAGAACTTGAACTCCGGGATCTTGCCATGCGGGTCGAGCGCCGGATTGGTGAGCAGATTGGCCGCGGCCTCGGCGTAGGCGAAGGGCACGAAGACCGTGCCCCGGGCGATGCCCTCGTCGGCGCGCGCCGCGAGCACGATGCTGCCGCGGCGCGTGCTCAGGCGCACCAGGGCGCCCGGAGCCACGCCGAGCCGCGCGAGATCGTCGGGGTGCAGGCTGGCGGTGGCCACCGGCTCGATCGCATCGAGCGCTGCCGCCCGGCGGGTCATGGCGCCGGTGTGCCAGTGCTCGAGCAGCCGCCCGGTGATCAGCACGCAGGGATAGTCGGCGTCGGGCCGCTCATCGGCCGGCACGATGCCGGTGGGCACCAGCCGCGCGCGTCCGTCAGGGGTGGGGAAGCGGTCGGTGAAGACCACCGGCCGGCCAGGCTGCGTCTCGTCGTCGCACGGATAGGTGACGCTGCCCTCGCGCTGCAGGCGCTCCCAGGAGATGCCACGGATCGAGTCCATCGTGACCCGCATCTCCTCGTAGACCTCGGCCACGTCGCGGTAGCGCCAGTCGAGGCCGAGCTCGCGGGCCATGGCGATGATGATGTCGAGATCGGGCCGGGCCTGCCCGGGCGGCGCGATCGCCGCGCGGCCCAGTTGCACCATGCGGTCGGTGTTGGTGAAGCTGCCGGTCTTTTCGGGAAACGCCGAGGCCGGCAGGATGACGTCGGCCAGCACCGCGGTTTCGGTGGGAAAGATGTCCTGGACCACCAGCCACTGGAGGCCGGCAAGCGCCTGGCGGGCGTGCGCGAGGTCGGGGTCGGACATCGCCGGGTTCTCGCCGACGATGTACATGCCGCGCACGAGCCCGGCGATGGCCGCGTGCATGATCTCGACCACCGTGAGCCCCGGGCGCGGATCGAGCGGCGCACCCCACAGCCGCTCGAGGCGCGCGCGGTGCGCGTCGTCGGACACGCGGTGGTAGTCGGGCAGCATCATGGGGATCAGGCCCGCGTCGGAGGCGCCCTGCACGTTGTTCTGGCCGCGCAGCGGATGCAGGCCGGCGCCGGGGCGGCCGATCTGGCCGGTGAGCATGGCCAGGGCGATCAGGCAGCGCACGTTGTCGGTGCCGTGCACGTGCTGCGACACGCCCATGCCCCAGAAGATCAGCGAGGCCCGGCTGCGCGCGTACAGGCGTGCAACCGCGCGCAGCTCGTCGGGCGCGATGCCGCACACCGGCGCCATCGCCTCGGGGCTGCAGTCGGCCACCGAGGCCGCGAGCTCCTCGAAGTGGGTGGTGCGCTCGCGCACGAAGGCCGCATCGACCAGCCCCTCGGTGATCACGACGTGCAGCAGCGCCTTGAGCAGCGAGACATCGGTGTCGGGGCGGAACTGCAGCACGTGCTCGGCGTGCCGCGCGAGCTCGGTGCGCCGCGGATCGGCAAGCACCAGGCGCGCGCCGCGACGCACCGCGTTCTTGATGAAGGTGGCCGCCACCGGGTGGTTGGCGGTGGGGTTGGCGCCGATCACGATGATGCACTCGGCATGCTGCGCGTCGGACACCGGGTTGGACACCGCGCCCGAGCCCAGGCCCTCGAGCAGCGCCGCCACCGAGGAGGCGTGGCACAGGCGCGTGCAGTGGTCGACGTTGTTGCTGCCAAAGCCGGTGCGCACCAGCTTCTGGAACAGGTAGGCCTCCTCGTTGCTGCCCTTGGCCGAGCCGAAGCCGGCGAGCGCCGCCGGGCCGTCGCGATCGCGGATGCGCGCCAGCGTGCCCCCGGCCAGCGCCAGCGCCTCGGGCCAGGATGCGACGCGGAAGTCGTCGCGCCAGTTGGCCGGCACGCCGTCGGCGGGCAGCCGCTTGGGGCGGCCCGGCAGGCGCACCAGCGGCTCGGTCAGGCGCTGGGGATGGTGGGCGTAGTCGAAGCCGAAACGCCCCTTCACGCACAGCCGGCCGTGGTTGGCCGGACCGTCGCGGCCCTCGACACGGCGGATGCGCCCGTCGGCCACGTGAAAGCGCAGCTGGCAGCCCACGCCACAGAACGGGCACAGCGAATCGACCGCGCGCTCGCCAGCCACCGGCAAAGCGGGCTCGCCGCCGCCGGGGCCACCGAGCGGCAGCCGCGGCGCCAGCGCCCCGGTGGGGCAGGCCTGCACGCACTCGCCGCAGCCCACGCAGCTCGAGGCGCCCATCGGGTCGTCGAGATCGAAGACGATGCGCGCGGCGTCGCCGCGCCCGGCGTAGCCGATGACATCGTTGACCTGCTCCTCGCGGCAGGCGCGCACGCAGCGGCCGCACTGGATGCAGGCATCGAGCCGCACCGCGATGGCAGGGTGCGAGAGGTCGGGCGCCGGCTGCTCGCGCGGCTCGAAGCGGCCGGGACGCGCATCGGTGGCCTGGGCCCAGCGTTCGAGCTCGGTGCCGGCCTGCGGCTCGGGCACGTCGGCCAGCAGCAGCTCGAGCACGGTGCGCCGGGCGGCTGTGGCGCGCGCGCTGCCGGTGCTGACCTTCATGCCCGGCGCGGGCTGGCGGCAGCACGAGGGCGCGAGCACCCGCTCGCCCGCGATCTCGACCACGCAGGCGCGGCAATTGCCGTCGGGCCGCATGCCCTCCTTGAAGCACAGGTGCGGGATGGCCACGCCAAGGCGCGCCGCGGTCTGCAGCAGCGTTTCGCCGGCCCGCGCCACGGCCGGCCGGCCATCGAGCTCGAAGGCGACGGCGGCGGCCGCGCCGGGCAGCGGCGCGTTCATGGCGAACTCCCGGATGCGGCGGCGCCGACCTCGTGGCCGAAGTGGCGCAGCACGCCGAGCACCGGATTGGGCGCCGCCTGACCCAGCCCGCAGATCGAGGCATCGGCCATGGCGGCGGCGAGCTCGCCGAGCAGCGCGGCATCCCAGCGCGGCGCGGCCAGCAGCGCCTGCGCCTTGGCCGTGCCGACGCGGCAGGGCGTGCACTGGCCGCACGACTCGTCGCGGAAGAAACGCATCATGGCCGCGGCCGCATCGCGCGCTCGGTCGGCCTGCGACAGCACGATGACCGCGGCCGACCCGATGAAGCAGCCGTGCGGCTGCAGCGTGTCGAAGTCGAGGGGCAGATCGGCGAGCTCGGCCGGCAGGATGCCGCCCGAAGCGCCGCCCGGCAGGTAGGCGTAGAGGCGATGGCCGGGCGCCATGCCGCCGCAGTGCTCGTCGACCAGTTCGCGCAGCGAGATGCCGGCCGGCGCGATCTTGACCCCCGGTTCGCGCACCCGGCCCGACACCGAGAAGGCGCGCAGCCCGCGTCGGCCTTGCCGGCCATGGGCTGCGAACGCCTCGGCGCCACCGGCGAGGATGCGCTGCGCCCACACCAGCGTTTCGACGTTGTTGACCAGCGTGGGCCGACCGAAGAGACCGACCTCGGCGACGTAGGGCGGTCGCAGCCGCGGCGTGCCGCGCCGGCCTTCGATCGATTCGATGAGCGCGCTCTCCTCACCGCAGATGTAGGCGCCCGCGCCACGACGCAGGTGCAGCTCGGGCATCGCGGCCGCCGGCACCGGCGGGGCGGCGCGCACGGCGGCGAGTTCGCGCTCGAGCAGCGCGCGCACGCCCGCGTATTCGTCGCGCAGATAGATGTAGCAGGCGTCGGCCTGCGCGACCCACGCCGCGATCAGCATGCCCTCGAGGAAGGCATGCGGATCGGTCTCGAGGAAGTGGCGGTCCTTGAAGGTGCCCGGCTCGCCCTCGTCGGCATTGACCACCAGCAGCCGCGGGCCGGGCTGGCCGGCGACGATGCGCCACTTGCGGCCGGTGGGAAAGCCCGCGCCGCCCATGCCGCGCAGCCCGGCGCGCTCGAGTTCATCGCACACCGCATCGCGGGCGCGCGCGCCGGCGTGCAGGCTCTGGAGCACCCGATAGGCGCCGCTCGCACGCGCTTGCGCATAGCCGGCTGCCGGCGGCAACGGGCAGCGCACGGCCTCCAGGGCATCGGGCAGCCCGGCAGCCGCGATCGCGGCGCGCGCCTGCGCCGGCGTGGCCGGCGCGAGCGGACGCTGACCGACGACAACCGCCGGAGCCGCGTCGCAGCGCCCCACGCAGGGCACCCGCTGCACCCTGACTTCACCGGCTGGCAGATCGGCCAGCGCGCCGGCGAGATCGTCGGCGCCGGCCAGCAGGCACGACAGCGAATCGCAGATCCGCACCGTGAGCGGCGCCGGCTGGTCCTGCCCGTCGGCGAGGACGTCGAAGTGGTGGTAGAAGGTGGCGACCTCGTAGACCTCGGCGGGCGCAAGACGCAGCGCCTCGGCCAGCGCCACCAGATGGGCGGGCGCGAGCGCACCGTGGACGTCCTGCAGGCGGTGCAGGTACTCGATGAGCAGATCGCGCCGCAGGGGCTCATCGCCCAGCGCCCGACGAACTGCCTCGCGGGCGACAGGATCGACCGCTCGACCCTTGGGGCGCCCGGGGCGGCGACGGAAGTGGACGGGCTGCTCCATGCCCCGATGCTACCGGAGCCGGCGCGACGACGCGCCGCTCAGAGATCGATGTCGACGCTTGCCATGTGCTCGGCGACCTCGACGGTCCAGCCCAGACGCTCCTCGAGACGCTGGCGCAGGGTATCGGCCGCCTCGGGCTCACCGTGCACCAGCCACATGCGCTGCGGGGCGCGACGCGCGGTGGCTGCCCAGGCGATCAGCTCGTCGGCATCGGCGTGGGCCGACCAGCCATCGATCTGGCTTACCGCAGCGCGCACCGGATGCCAGGCGCCGTGGATGCGCACCTCGGTGGCGCCTGCCACCAGATGCGCGCCGCGCGTACCGGCGGCCTGATAACCGACGAACAGGATGCGGTTGCGCGGATCGGGGGCCATCGACTTGAGGTGATGCAGCACCCGACCGCCGGTGGCCATGCCGCTGGCCGCGATGATCACGCTGGGCATGCGCAGCTGCGCCAGCGCCTTCGACTGGTCGGGGCTGTTGACGAGGGTGGCCACCGAGCACATCGCCCGGCAGTCGGCCACGCTCAGCCGATGCAGCCGCCGGTGGCGGCGGTACAGGCTGGTGGCGTCGATCGCCATCGGCGAGTCGAGGAACACCGGCAGGTTGGGGATGGCGCCACGCGCCTTCAGTCGTGCCAGCGCCAGCATCACCACCTGAGCGCGACCGACGGCGAACGACGGGATCAGCACCGAGCCACCGCCGCCGGCCGCCTCGCGGATCACGCGCGCGAGCGTCTGCTCGGTGTCGTCGGGCGCGTGATGGCGATTGCCGTAGGTGGACTCGAGCAGCAGCCAGTCGGCGCCCTCGAAGCGGGCCGGGGCGCGCATGATCGGGTCTTCGGTGCGGCCGAGATCGCCGGAGATCACGAGCGAGCGGCCGCGCCGCTGCAGGCGCACGCTGGCTGCGCCGAGCAGGTGGCCGGCCGGCTGCAGCACCGCGCGGAGATCGTCGCCGAGGTCGAGTTCGTCGCCGAACGCCAGCGGCTGGAACAGGCCGAGCGCGCGCTCGGCGTCCTCGACCGTGTAGAGCGGCTCGGCAGGCTCGTGCCGGCTGTAGCCATGGCGGTTGGCGAATCTGGCCTCCTCCTCCTGCAGGTGCGCGCTGTCGCGCAGCAGGATGGCGCAGAGGTCGCGGGTGGCCTGAGTGGCGTGGATGGGCCCGCGAAAGCCATCACGCACGAGCAGCGGCAGCCAGCCGCTGTGGTCGAGGTGGGCGTGGCTGAGGATGACCGCGCCGATGCGCCGGGGCGCCAGCGGCAGCGGCTGCCGGTTGCGCAGGCGCAGCTGCTTGTAGCCCTGGAACAGGCCGCAGTCGACCATGAAAGCCCGGCGGCCGTCCTGCAGCAGGAAGCGCGAGCCGGTCACGGTGCCGGCGGCGCCGGCGAAGGTCAGCTTCACGGCGACCACCGCCAGACCGGCGCGCGGGCAGGCGTCACTGGAAGAAGT
>Ga0315904_10003650_pt1 | contig 22487 bp, 21 predicted proteins | sample LakEriMetagenome_6_FD_203529 | JGI IMG/M metagenome (GOLD analysis project Ga0315904, IMG submission 203529) | Freshwater fungal communities from buoy surface, Lake Erie, Ohio, United States - Buoy 12 MA120 | ecosystem: Environmental > Aquatic > Freshwater > Lake | place: USA: Lake Erie, Ohio... | reverse complement strand
GATTTTAGTGGTTGAGTATTTTATTGCAAGGATTATTTTCTCAAAATGTCGCGGATATTATAGCACAAATGAAAAAGTATAAAGTTGACAAAGGCGCAAACACGATTGCCATTCCGTTCTGCGGCGTGTGCGCGATAGATGAATTTTTGTCCATTGTCGTGAAGGGCGAGGAGGATTTTATTTTTCATGGCAGTTTTTATTTTAGCGATTTTTCAACCGAATGAAAATGTCCTTGTTTTCCTGCATGAGTTCTCCGAGAAGCATAGTGCAGTAGTCAGCCCATTGCTGGCAACCCCATTCGTTGTTCTGATACTTGCGGAAGTTCTCCGCGTATTCTTCTGCGCGTTCCGCTGTCACATTCAGGGTGATGTTCTCTTTCATGGTTTTAAGGTATGCGATTCAGTCTAAAATGTCCAGATATTTTTTTAATTTTTATTCGGCGCCGTAAGCAATCGGCGTGCCAGGCCATAGTTTCACGCGTTCAGAATCCATGCCAACTTTTCTGCATAAGTAGCTGATTTCCAATGACTTGCAGGCCCGACGGGCCCGTAAGTCGCTGATATTCAACCACTTACGGATTTTTTACAGCCCGTTTTTGCCTACATAGTCAGCGAAGGCAAAGAACAGATGCAACATTGCCAAGGTAAAGGTAATCAAGAAGATAGGGTAGAAAAGTTTTTCGATGAGGCTCATATTATTATTTTTTATAGGTGATGTAATCGCTTATTGCGAAAAGGGTTAGCATTAACAAGGCAAAGATTAGTGTTGGTATCATATTATTAGTCGCTCCAGCAATCATAAGAGCCATTGAATATCCAAGAACCATCCTCTTGCTTGATCCCATCTTGGCAAGTAAGAGATTGACCGCCAATGCCATATAAACCACAGATAGAGGCAAGAAGCTCTTTGTTGCTTTGTGCAAGGCGCGCTTTTGTATCAGCGTTGCCGAAGTAGTCACGCCCAAAGGTAGGGAATAGATTAGTAGATGCGTGAATCTGGAATGTGCCATAGTCACGGGTTCCTGTGCTGTTGCGGTAGTGAGTAGAGGCAACCTTGATGAAATGTCGAGCGTTGTTCACGGCGTCGAGTGTGGCAGTTGTATTGTTCATGATTTTTATTTTATATCAGTTGTTGTCTTTTGTTTCAAGGTGAATTTTTAGTAAAACAGCGATCGCGAGAAACCAGATGAAGAAAACTCCGAAGGCGATTTTGTCAGTCATGTCCATGAATTGAATGTATCAGAGGAATGATTTTAGACAAGGAATTTTTTTGAATTTAATTGATTTTTTTTCGAGGCTTTAGCAGGTGTCGTGCCAGGCCTCTATTTTAGACATTCAGAATGCGTGCCAAGTTGTAAATCGTTGCATATCAAGCACTTAGGGGCCTGTCGGGCCCGTAAGTCGTTGATTTTCAGCAACTTACGGCTTGTTTTACTTTTCTATTCCACAAGCCTCGCGGAAACGCTTGGCGTCGAATAGGTTATTGTCGTTTTTGAAGGTGGCGCACAAGTCTGTCACTATGTTTTCGACGACCCTAAGCTCTTTTGTAGTAGTGGCTTGCGCGTATTGTAATTTGATTGCTTCGGCGATTGCGATGAAGTGTTTTTTAGACATATTTTTGTATTTGGTTGAGGTTGAGTAAATTAGGCGACAACTTCGAGGTTGTCGATGTAGGAGAAGTCGAAGCGTTTGATTTGAAGGCGTCCATCCTCCTGCTCTTCAGCCCCTTGCAGGTATTCGCGAGCCTCCTTGTCTTTGCGGTTGAGAGCAACAAAGCGGTGTTGGGTGTTGGACTTGCCCCATGAGCTACCGCCACGGAGAAGGGGGAGGATAACCTCACGCCCCATGCGGATGATGCGCTGGGTGACTTCCACACCTCCCGCCTTGAGAGGCTTTGCGTAGGTGAACCGCACGAGAGCGGTGGAGGCTGGGATTTCGTTGTTGGTGAGGTTGGTGTTGTTCGTTGTCATGTTTTTAAGATACCACAGATCAGACAGAGAGCAAGGGATATTTTTATTTTTTTTGAATTTTTTTTCGAGGGCTGTAAGCAATCGGCATGCCAGGCCCTGTTGTAGCAGGATGCGTGCCAGGCCCTTGCCTAGCAGGATTCGTGCCAAGCGTAAGTCGTTGCATAGTAAGCACTTACGGGCCCGCCGGGCCCCTAAGTAGTTGATGCTCAAGGGTTTGCAGTGTTAGTTAGATAGCGGGCTTGCCGTTAGCTAACCAGTGGTAGTATAGTGATAGGAAACCCCTCTGCATCTGCAGTTTACGACGCAATTCCTCTTGTTCGCTTATTTGTTTTTTTGTTTTCCTGCTATGTGTGCGTTTATTCATAAGTTATTGAGGGCTAATTATTTAGCCCAGATAAATGGTTGATGATAGAGAGCCAAGCTATTACGCATGACACGCAGAGCCTCGATCTTCTCGCGGATCTCTTTCCGAAACACCCTGCGGTGAGGATACATCTGGCGCAGGGTCATGCAGAGAGTGACGCGGATAGTGGACAGCACTTCTTGGCTGATTTCGTTTAGGTTGTTTTCGTTTTGCATGGTCTTAATGTATAAAATTATTTCCCGAATGACAAGGGATTTTTTGAATAAAAATGAATTTTTATTTTCAGGCAATCGAAAGATTTCCCTTGACACCCCCCCCAATTTTTCGAAATTCATATAGGCACGGGCCCAAAAAGCGCATGGGGGTCTTAAAATTCAGTCTCCCCCATTAAAAACCTAATTATTTATTTTATTTCAATTTAATTAAATAAAAAACAATCTATCTAATCTTTGTTAATGTAATATCTTATATAATCTTATTATGATTGACCTATTCTTTTTTATTCTTTTCTTTATGTTTCTTGTTATTATTTTTTATTCGTAGAATACGTAGGGGCGTGGGGTACCCCCCCCTATTTTTCAAAAAATTAGAAATAATAGGAGTGGTTTTTCGTTTCGAGCCGTTTCGGCCTGGGCCGTTATTTTCCAGCATGCGCATTTTGGTGTATAAACTTAAATGATATCAGAAAAGGAAAAAAAGTTTTTGAATGAATTATTTGATTCATTAGATGAAGATATAGTTTGTTTTGACATAGGCGCAAATAAAGGGTTTTATACTAAGGCTTTATTAACAAATAGAAGAGATAAAATTAATAAAGTTTATTGTTTTGAGCCTGTTGAAACTAACCTTAATAAGTGCATCGAACTTTTCTCTGGTGATGAGAAAGTAGATATGCACCAAAAAGGATGTTTTAACGAAAATAAAAAAAGTAAATTTTATAAAATAATTTCAGACAACTTAGACGCCGAAGGTTTGTCGAGTTTAAATCGAAGAGGCGTATTCGGAGCTTTCACGTGTGAAGAAATAGAAATCGATTTAATAGTTCTCGAAGATTTTTTAACGATTCCTAGCAATAAACAGATTTACGCTAAAATTGATGTTGAAGGTTTTGAGTTGGAAGTTATGATGGGCATGGATAAATTTTTCAGATCAAACCAAATACATTCGATACAGTTTGAATATGGTAATTGCATTCTCGAAAGAGGAAAAAACTTAAACGATATAGTTTCATTAATCAATCAATATCCATTGTACAAAGTTTGCGATTATAATGAAAACTTGAATGAATTTATTGCCATTGACGATACAAATATTGTTGAATATATATATCAACCTTGGTCAAACCTTTATATAGTAAAAATTTAATTTTATAAAACTAAAGCTAAATCTGATTTAGTGTATATATTTACTATGAATAAACTTAATGAGGTGGCGAAGCTAGGGTAGTTGGTTGCTTTGACCAGTTTAATTGATTGAATTTATATTCTGTGCGATTGTTATTACAATTACAATTAATTATTGGATCAAACTTATTAAGTAGTTTGCTTTCTTCGTCGTCATTAATATTTTAGTTTTCAATAATTTCCAATATTATATTACATATATGTCTAAAAATAAAAAGCCGCGCGCGAATGTAACTGCAGTTTGTAATGAAACAGCCCAAGTCAATGGATCTTCAGAAGAAAAGAAAGATTCTTCTCTTCATGTAACGCAAAGACCAAAGATAAGTTTTACTTTAGGAATTAAGGAGCGTACAGATCTAACCGAAAAACAAAAAAGTATTCTCGAAATTGCTGCGAATAAAAATACTAAGTGCGTTTTTATTGACGGCTTATACGGATCTTCGAAATCTTACTTGGCAGTCTTATCTTCTCTTAAATTATTAAACGCGAAAAGAGTCGACGAGATAATTTTTATTAGAAATCCTGTTGAATCGTCTACGACCGGAAAAATTGGCTTCATTCCAGGAACTAGTGAAGAAAAAATGGCTCCATATAATGCTATTTTATTTGACAAACTAGAAGAAATGTTATCTGAGTCTGATATTGCTAGATTAAAGAAAGATAATCGAATTAGTTGTCATCCAGTTGGGTTTGTAAGAGGTCGTTCTTGGAACTGTAAGGCTGTTATCGTTGACGAAGCATCATCGATGACGTGGGATGACCTATTTCTTATTCTAACAAGATGTGGCGAATTTACTAGAATCTTTTTTATCGGTGATTCTGTTAACCAAAATGATATTGGTGCTAAATCTGGATTTAGAAAGATGTTTAATTTATTTAACGATCAAGAAAGCAAAGATTTTGGCATTCATTGCTTTGAGCTTAGGGAGTATTCAGATATTGTAAGGTCTGGATTGCTAAGATTTGTAATGGAAAAAGCTGGATTGATTAAAAAACCTAAATTATTGAGCGAATAAATATCTTAACTTTAGTGGAATATTTTTATAGCTTGCGTATTGTTTTTGATCCATTAGCTTAGATACATTTAGATTTTTCCAGTCAACGGTTTTACCTGTTTTTTTGTTTGTTAAACTTGGCCACTCGCCATGCTCAGACCAATATAAATATTTATACAAAATAATATTTGCTTTAGATCGATATTCTTTTTTATTTACTGGCAGCTTATATTTATCCATGATTTTTAGCGCAGATTTATCGCAATCGAGTTCCATTTTTATAATGCAGCTGGATATTTTTTTTCTTAATCTTTTATCTAGTTTTTTTCCATCTTTATGAAAGACTATCTCTAAATCTTCTATATTATCAAATATAGCATCTTGAAAATTTATCCAAAACTTATTGCCGCTTATGCATTGTAAAAAATGAGCGTATTCATGAGCCAAAACACCTATCCAATACGATGAATTTGGATCTATGAAACATCTAATAATCATATCTGATTCCAAAAACTCACCATCAAAACGTCTCGTATTGCTTAATCCAAATTTGAAAATTAATTCACCATTATATTCAGCCAAATGAGATCTAATTTTTTCTATAAAATTTTGTATTTTATATTTTTTTGATATTTGGTCAATTCTCATATATTATTATATATATTAATACATTTTAATGTAGCCTGTTAGAATAATAAATTAAATTCAATACTAAATATGAAATTATACTGTAATAAATGCTACGCCAAAACAGAATACAAATTTTCTAAGCCTAAGTTCTGTCCTGAATGTGGCGAAAAAATTTCTTCTTCTATTGGCGCCACCTCTATTAGTCCTTCACTTATTAAACCCCAAGAGTTCAAAAAGGAAAATATTACAGTTAGCAGAAGCGAATCTGTATTAGACAATGAAAACGAAGATATCGAACAGGAAGACCAAGATTTGGAAGAAGACTACTTACGTACTCAAAAATATATAGAAAGCTTTAAAAGAAATAGAAAAAGATCCGGAGTTACTGTAGAGAAATCAAATTTTGGCGGAGGAATTTCTTTTGGAGAATTAATGGAAAAAGCATCTAGTGAGCCAAATGCTTCAAAAGATTTTCAAGGCTTTAATACAATAGAAAATAGAAAAACTAAAGAGCAAATATTAGAAGAATTAAGATCTGAATCATCTAGCAAAGCAAGAGTAATAGATATAGACTAATATGCTGGATGAAAGTAAATTTAGCGACAATAAACCAGAGTTTTCTGACTGCATCTATATTATAGATGCCGAACTTCAAAAGAGAAAATCAAGATGGAGACTGAATTCAATAGCTTGGATGGATTATGATGACGTTTGTCAGAAAATAAGATTGCATATATTTAATAAATGGGATCAATGGGATAACAAAAGGGCTCTTAGACCATGGATTAATACAATTATTACTAATCAAATGACAAATTTGGTAAGAAATAATTATTCTTCTTTCTCCAAACCCTGTCTGCAATGTAAATACAATCAAGGCGGTAACTTGTGTGCTCTTTACGGATTGCAATCTTCGGACTGCCAAGACTATTCCAAGTGGGAGCTAGGTAAAAAAGATGCATATTTAGTAAAAATGCCTGTTAGTTTAGATGCATATAGTCAAAACGACTCTTCAAAAGAACAGAAGCAGCAAGTTATTGACATTAAGGATAGTTATTCTTTTATAGATTATGATTCTAAAACCGCTATTTTTCATGAAGCCATGAAGGGCAAACTGTCGGCAATAGATTGGAGAGTTTATAGCTTATTATATGTTGAAAATTTAGATGAAATAGAAGCTGCAAAAGTAATGGGCTATAAAACTAGCGAAAAAAATAGATCACCTGGCTATAAGCAAATAAAGAAGATTAAAAATAAAATTTATAAAATAGCTAAACAAATATTATTGGAATCTTAATGAATTCAGAAGAAGAAAAAATTATCCTTTCTAAAGAACAGGAAGATTTGATTAGGGCTGCGTTCGCAGATGGAGCAACTCCTAACCTTTCTGAATTGACTCAGAAGGTTTTTAATAATTCCCTAATAGATGGAAGAAGTAAAGAGGGTAGGGCTATAAAAGAATATATATCTGAATTTCAGATTGGTAAAGTAAAAGTCAATGTTATAAAAAAAATGGAACCCTACGCTCTTTCTGAAGAACAAAAGGAGAGAATTAGGCAGGAATATAAAAAAGATGGATTTACTACTCTTATTTTTACAAGAAATTTATTGAATGATCAAACAATTAGCGCGCTTCATTTGGAACACCGAGCTGTTAATGAATATGTTAAGTATTTACAAGATCAAGATGATAAAAAAAGCTTAAGAGTTAGTGACTCTGGAGAGTTTGAAACAATAAATTACGAGCCGTCTTCGAATTTTAAGAGAAGTGAGGTTCCTTCTGAACAATATAGACCTCCCGCTACAATGGTACAGGTTATTGCTAGGATAAATAAGTATTTAAATTACGGATGGAAAGAAGAAAATTTAAAACGCGCGCAAATAAAATGCGTAGAATCCTTGCTTTCATATCTTAAGATATTTAGATTTCTTTACCAGATAAATAACTACTCAAGACAAGAAGATAGAGAGCTGTTTGAAGACGCTTTTATAAGATATACTCATGACAAAGATGATTTAACGCAGGAAGAGATAGATCAATTTATTACTTTATCAAATGAAGTTGTTATTGCAGCAGATATTCAGAGAAGAATAGAGTATTTAAGAATGTCGCTCGACGACATGGCTTCTGAATCTGATGGTAGAAAAATAAGCATGAGCCTGAATGAAGCTATTAATAATGCTCAGACTGAATATAATCAATGCATATCTAGACAAGATAAGCTATACAAAAGTTTAACAGTTAATCGCTCAAAAAGAATAGAAGAAAAAAGAAATGAGAACGCTTCGATTTTAAATTTAGTTTATGCTTGGAAGCAAGAAGAAAATAGGGAAAGAATGATTGCTTTAGCTGAAAGGCAAAGAGAAGCATTAAAAGAAGAGGTAGAAAAGCTATCGTCGGTTGATGAATTTAAGGCGATCATTAGAGGAATTGATCCAAAAGAAATTTTCAATACATAATTTATATGAAATTTTCTTGTAAAGAGTCTGGATGTTCGTATTCCTGTTCCGATAAGGATAAGTTTATAAAACATGTAAAAGTTGATCATGATTTAAAAATAGATCAATACTTAAAATGGAATTTAAATAAGAGAGATTTTCTTACTAAGGAGCCGATCGAATTCAAAAGTTTTGAACAATATTTATTAACAGATTTTGTTAATAAAAAAAACATGCTATCTTGGCTTAAACTTGAAAAAAACGGATTAGCAAAAAATTTCTTATTGAATAAAATTATAGATCATTCAAAATTAAAAAGTGTATGCTACTTTCCTTCATCTTCCGAGATGAGAACCGTGTCTTATTTTCCATCTATTAAGACATATGAATTTTTTTTTCCTGATCTGGATAATTTTATTAAATCTACTGGTTTAAAAAAGCGTTATTCGTACAATAAAAATGAATTAAATTTCAATTTTATTTATCAAAAAAACATAACGGTAGATACAAGGGAGCAGAAGCCTATTAAGCTAAAAAATTATGAAATAATTAACGAAAAACTTGAATTTGGAGATTATTCTTGCGACAAGCTGTTAGCCGTTGAGAGAAAATCATTAAATGATTTGGTTTCTACGTTGTCATCTGGTTTTGATAGATTTAATAGAGAAGTAGAAAGAGCTAGAGAAGCTAATGGGTATATTGTAGTAGTTACAGAATGTGATATTAATAAATTTTTATCATTTTCTTATTCTAGAACTGGTAGATTTGCAAAAGCTTCTACGGATTTCATATTTCACAGATTCAGAGAGGTATGCAAAAACTTTCCGGAAAATATTCAGTTCTGTTTTTCTGGAGGAAGAAAAGAGTCTTCTGAGCTTATACCAAAAATACTAGCTTTGAATGTAGCTCAAGCTAAAACTTTTGATTTTCAATATTTAATAGAGCATAATCTTATCTAAATATGTGGGAAGTAGGAAATCAAGATATAATTATTCCCGATAGGCACTTCAATGAAGAGCTAAAGGAGATGCGTGGCGAAATGGATGACGCCACCGCAAGAATAACGCTGGCAAAATTTTTAAAATCTAATATAGGATTAACTACTGAATTATTTTTAGGAATTAAGCTAGAAAAATATCAAGAACTTAATATTAAAGCCATGTTTAATAGAAACTTTTCTATGTTGACATGGGGAAGAGGAGCTTCAAAAAGTTTTTGCGCTGCGGTATTTTGTATTCTGCAATGTATTTTTGAGCCAGGAACTAAAATACTTATTGCTTCTGCTAACTTTAGAACGTCTCGTAGGCTGTTTATGGAAATAGACAAGATGCTTAATGCTAAGGACGCAGGATTAGCAAAGCAATGCTTTAAAGATCCAGTAAAAAGAAACGACGAATACGTTTATCCTGTTGAGTTGCCTCACGGAGGTTCTATAACTGCTATTCCATTAGGTGGAGAAAATACTAGAGGTTACCGCGCTTCTGTTTTAATTATTGATGAGTTTCTATTAATGCCTAAAGATATCGTAGAAAGAGTATTAATGCCATTTATGAGTTCTCCTCTAGATGTTGCTGAAAGAATTAGAGTTAGAGAAGTTGAAGATCAAATGATTCGCGCTGGAAGAATGCAGGAAAAAGACAGAACTGTATTTAAAAACGTCAACAAGATGATAACTCTAAGTTCGGCGAGTTATACTTTTGAATACTTGTTCGAACTTTACTCTATTTGGTCTGATATTATTAGAGATCCAAATTTACTTAATGATTCTGAAAAAGTGGGAGAAGATAGAATGGAAGCTATGAAAAATTCTACTTATTTTGTATCTCAAATGAGTTATGAATCGCTTCCAGAGCATATGATAGACCAAGGCGTTATTCAATTAGCTAAAAGCGGAGGAATAAGTCACTCGGCGTTTCTTAGAGAATACTGTGCCCGATTCGTTGACGGAGGCGATGGGTATTTTTCTCCTAAAAAAATGACACTTTGCACGGTTCCAAATGGTCAATATCCAACTACTAAAATAGCAGGAGATAAAGATAAGAAATATGTTTTAGCTATCGATCCAAGTTTTAGTGCTTCTAAAAGCTCTGACTATTTTGCAATGGCTGTAATGGAATTAAATGAGGAAGATGGCACTTCTGTTTATGTTCATGGCTATCAGAAGGCTGGCGCAAGTGTTCAAGATCATATTAAATACTTTTATTATTTATTAACGCATTTTAATATTAGATTAGTTATTATTGATAACGCGGGTGGCGATCAATTTATTGAAGCAGCTAATGGATCGGCTATTTTTAAAGCCAAGGGAATGAAAGTGGGTTTTTTTGAATTTAACTCTGATAAAGAGGGCGAGGAATATCTTGAAATGCTTAAAGAAGCCAAATCTCAATATAATTTTGATACAGGAACTATTTGTATTAAACAGTATTTTACTTCTTCGTTTATAGGAAGAGCTAATAGTTATCTTCAAAGCTGTATTGATCACAAAAGAGTTTGGTTTGCTAGCGCTTCATGTGCTCATCCAGATATTGTTAATCAAATGTTTTCATTAAATATACCAATAGATTATATTTATCCAAAAGGCATAGATGACGCACCAGAAGACGCCGTGGAGAGAGCTAAGCTTGGAGTTAGAGACTTCATGGAGCAACAAGACTTTATAATTAAAGATACGAAAGATCAATGTGCTTTAATTCAGGTCTCTTCTACGGCTCGCGGTACCCAAAGCTTTGACTTACCTGCTCACTTAAGAAGATTGACTACGGCTAATAAACCAAGAAAAGATAATTATTCTGCGTTAATGCTTGGTAATTGGGCTGTTAAGGTTTATTTTGATTTAAACTCTGAAAAAGCCGAAAAGCCTAAATACAATTTTACACCCTTTTTTCTATAAAATGTGTAGAATTATACAATAATATAATTATTAATTATTTTATTGGTTTAAAAGAATAACATTATAATGCCTAAGTCTAAAACAGAAAAAGATTCATCTTTCGCATCAGCCTCAACTCAGAAGATTTCTAATAAGAGTAGAAAAATAGAAATTCCAGAGGCGGTTATGGCTTCATTAGATGATAATTTAAGTATTTCTCTTGCTTCTACTTGTGAAAGAACAGGAGAAACGTCTATGAGAAGAAACATTTCTTCTTCGATTACTAAAATCGATAGATTTGCAAATCTAGAAAAGGGCGTTGTTCCATTTGTTTACGGAACGGGAAAGGGGAATTATGATTCTAATATTTCGGCTAAGGATGCAATTGTTTTATGCCAGAAAGCGTACTGGAATGTGCCAATCTTTAGAAATACTATAGATTTAATGACTGAATTCAGTCTTTCTGAGATTTATTTAACTGGCGGTAATGAGCAAAGTAGAAAATTTTTTGATCTTTGGCTTCAGAAAATAAACTCTTGGGATTTACAGGATCAATTTTATAGGGAGTTTTATCGTAGTGGTAATATATTTATATATAAGTTTAGAGCAGACTTTGGCAGGGAAAATATGATGAAAATTCAAGAAGCTTTTGGCGCAAAAGCTGCTAAAAATGAAAATTTATCAGATTCTGCAATTCCAGTTAAATATATAATTTTAAATCCAGCTGATATAAATATAGTAACATCGTCTTCTTTCTTAGATAATGTTTATGTTAAAATTTTAAATGATTATGAACTTCAAAATTTGATAAATCCTAAAACTGAATCGGATAGAAAAATTGCAGAAAAAATACCAGAAATAAAAAGCATTCTAGATAAAAAAGCTACATCCCAAAAAATGGGAATTCCGTCTGGTCTTAATAATATAGGGTTAGAATTAGATAAAGATAGGCTTGTCGCTGTGTTTTATAAGAAGCAAAATTATGAGCCGCTTTCTGTTCCTATGGGTTTTGCTGTTTTAGAGGATATTAATTCAAAATTGGAACTTAAAAAGATTGATCAAGCAATTGCTAGATCGGTTCAACAAGCTGTGCTTATGATTACTATGGGCGACGAAAAAGTTGGTATGCCAAGCGCTCAAAATCTAGCTTCGATGAGAAAGTTGTTCGAAAATCAAAGCGTCGGTAAGGTTTTAGTTGCAGATTATACTACTAATGCTAAATTTGTTATACCCGACATTGGTAATTTGTTAGATCCTAAAAAATATGAAATACTAGATAACGATATTAGGATGGGTTTAAATAGTATCTTATTTGGCGAAGAAAAGTTCTCGAATACGTCAATTAAAGTTAAAGTATTTTTTGCTAGATTAAAATATGGTCGAGAAAAGTTTTTAAAAGACTTTTTGATTCCTGAAATGAAAGAAGTTGGAAAAGCTCTTGGGTTTAAACAAATTCCTAAGCCTAAACTAGAAGATGTTGATTTTGAAGATAATGTTCTTATGAGTAGAGTTTACTCTAGGCTGATAGAGCTTGGCGTATTGACTCCAGAAGAAGGTTTTGATGTTTTCCAAAGCGGAAGACTTCCAACATCTGAAGAAAGTATAGAATCTCAAAAAAGATATAAAGATTTAAAAGATAAGGGTTACTATAAGCCATTAATAGGAGGAGTAAAAGAAGGAGACGCTCCTGCTGGAACGGGTGGAAGTAAAAATCCAGCCGGAGATACGGGGCGCCCATCTGGAACGAAAAATATTAAACAGTCTTCTCCTAGAAAAGTTTCGGCTTCTTCAAATACAGAATTTAGTTGCAATAAAATGAAATCTGTTATGGCTTCCTTGACAGATTTAGAGAAAAAAATAGAATCTTCATTAAAAAAGAAATTTAAATTAAAAAAATTAAATGAAGAGCAGCTTAATATCGTCTCTGAGATAGCTATTATAGTTGCTCAAAATGAAAAGATAGAAAATTGGCAATCTATTTTTGAAAAATACATAGAAAACCCAGCAAATAGCAATCAAGATATATATAATCAGATTGATGAATTAGCAGTACTTCACTCTTTAGATAATAGATCAGCTTCAATTCTTTTCCATAGTAAAAGATAAATCCTATATTTGTATAAATATAACGTGTATAATTATTATTAGTTATTTTATATAGGAAAAAAATTGAATTTATGTCTAATAATACGAATGGGCTTGATATTCCAATTGGCTTTAGAAGGCTTAATTCTTTTCCATTAGACTCTTCTTCTGTTTTTCAGACATTAAGCGGTTTACAGGATTATGCGTTAAATAATCCAACTGCTTATTCTGGTCAGCTCTGCTCTGTAACAGAAAATGAAAAGGTTTATGTCATAAAAAATGACAAAACAGTTAGAGAGGTTACATTTGGATACGCTACTTCTGGGGATCTTTCTGGCTATTATTCGATAAGTAATCCTAGTGGTTTTGTTAATTTAGAACAAGTTTCAGGAGTAGTTAAAGAATCAAGTAAAAAAATATCTTTGGGGCTTCAAACTGGTATTTCTAGGCTAGATATTTCTTTTCCGGTTCAGTTCAGTCTTGTTCCTTCTATTTTCTGTAACGTAGATGGAGGAGATGATATTATTTATCAAACTTTAGTTAAAAATAAAACAGTTTCGGGTTGTAGTATTTTTTTTTCCGACACTATTCAAGAAGAAAATTGTTATTTAAATATTTTTATATCAAACAATAGCTTTTAATAAAAAAAAGTGTAGTCATAGTCATGAACCAATTTTTTATCCAAACTAAATTATTATTAAGCGGTCAATGTGGGCCCTTTACTGGTGAAGCAGTCAATATGGCTAGATCAAGAGATGCAGTTTTCACCGCTTATACAAACGTTCAGGGAGGATCGGTTTCTCTTCAATACGAAAGTCCATTTTTTGAAAATGACTGGGTTGATTTTTATTCTTTTGACGCAATGAAATCCGGTTATGCTGCTCCAGCTTATTTAACAACTCCAGTAACACGCGTTAGAGCAATCGCAAGCGGCGTGGGAAATTTTTGGTGTGGATTTACAGCTCAAAATTAAAAAATGATTAAAGATATATCAATCAATAAGATCGAAAAGCAAGCTTTCGAAGGAGATATTACTCGTTTTGAAATAGCTGATCCAAGTACTTTTAATCAAAATACGGCTGATCCAGCTACGCTTTATTTGTTTACAGGAGGAGCTTCTGGTCCTGGAAATTATATAACAGCAGACCAAACTGGACTTTTTTATCCCGCTTCTAATCCTAGCGGCTTTATAAGTACGGTTGTTGGGTCTTTTTATCCTATGAATTCTAACCCAAGCGGGTATATTCGTAGTAATCAAACTGGCGCATTTTACGCCGCTTCGAATCCAAGCGGTTTTATTACTAGTTCTGCTTTGACTTCGTATGTTCAGAATTCGCAAACTGGCGCGTTTTATCCAGTTTCTAATCCAAGTGGATACGTTCGTAATACGCAAACCGGAGCTTTTTACGCATCTTCAAATCCAAGCGGCTTTATTACTGGCGTAAATCTTTCGAACTACGTCACTAATTCGCAGACTGGAAACTTTGTAACGACTTCACAAACTGGCGCATTTTATCCCGCTTCGAATCCAAGCGGTTTTGTAACAAGCGCTAGTTTGAATCTTTCAAATTACGTAGCTACTTCGCAAACTGGACAGTTTTACGCATCTTCAAATCCAAGCGGCTTTATTACTGGTATATCTAATTTAGTTTATACAACTGGAGCACAATCAATCAATGGAAGTAAGGACTTTTTATTAAGACCTACAGTTAATGGAAGTGGAATATTATTAAATGGAGAAGTCCAAAATAATACAATTATTAGCGGCGTTGTTTATTCTGCTCAAATTAATGTTAAAAATGGTGAAGGTTCTACAATCTACAAAGGGCAGCCAGTTTATATAAAGGGCGCGGATGGCACAAATATCGTAGTCGGCTTGGCTTCAAATACTAGCGAAGGCACTTCATCTAAAACGCTTGGATTTATTGTACAAGATAGCTTATTAAATAATGCTTCTGGAACAGTTATCACTGATGGGTTATTGCAAAATTTTAATACAAGCGCTGCTGTGGCTGGAGATCCTATTTGGCTGGGTCCAACTGGATCATTAATATATGGATTAGCTAATAAGCCATACGCCCCAAATCACTTAGTTTATCTTGGTGTTGTGACAAGAGCGCAAAATAATGGTGAAATTTTTGTAAAAGTACAGAATGGATTTGAATTAGATGAATTACATGATGTTGCAGTTACCGGATCTCTAAATGGTCAATTTTTATATAAAAATAATAATTTATGGTCTGGAAAATCTTTGCAGATTTCAGATGTAAGTAATTTACAGGCATCCTTAGATTCGAAGCAAACAACTGGGAGCTATTATCTTGCCTCCAATCCGAGCGGTTTCATAACTGGCGTGAATCTTTCGAACTACGTGACCAATTCCCAGACTGGAAACTTTGTTACTAGCTCGCAAACTGGCGCATTTTATCCTGCTTCGAATCCAAGTGGATACGTTCGTAATACGCAAACCGGAGCTTTTTACGCGTCTTCAAATCCAAGCGGGTATATTGGATCGACTGTTTTAAGTAATTATATAACAACTACTGGAAACCATACAATTAATGGTACATTAACTTTTACGGACCCGCCATTAGAAACAAAAGCTACGCCATCTATTTCTGCTGGAACTTTAACATTAAATTTAGCAAATGCTTCTTTCTTTTATGTTAGTTTAAATGCTGCTATAACTACAATGACGCTTCAAAATGTGCCAGCTTCTCCTGCAGTAGTTTCTTTTACTTTGCAATTTGTTGCAGATGGGACGGCAAGGGCAGTAACGTGGCCCGCTGGAACAAGATGGGCGGGAGGAACCAATCCAACGATGACATCTACATTGAATAAAGTTGATACATTTGTCTTTACGACTCATGACGGTGGAGCAAACTGGTTTGCATTTGTAAGTAGTCAAAATCAATAATTATTATGAAAAGATTCGCACTTGTAGAAAATAATGAGGTGAAACAGATAGGCGGTTTACCGACAAATTGGGGCAATATTTCTAATTTTTATTTATTGAATACAGAAGATGAGATAGAGATGTCAATAATAAAACAAAACGGTTGGCTTCCAGTGGAAACGATTTCTGAAAATAAAGAAATTCAAGAAAATACTGAATATATTATTGAGGAAAATGTTGTGAAAGAAATTATAACAACAAGAGACAAAACGCAAGAAGAAATTGATAGAGAAAATCAATCTACCATTGAGGCAAAATGGCATTCTATTAGAATTAAAAGAAACAATCTATTAAAAGAATCAGATATTGAAATTATGCCAGACAAATGGGAAAATATGGATTTGTCAGTTAAGGCTTCGTGGTCACTATATAGATTACAATTAAGGGATATACCTCAGACGTTTTCTAATCCAGATGAAATAATTTGGCCTATTAAACCATGAGCTTCACATCAAAAAAACTATTATTATCAACAAAACAGCAAAGCACACAAAGTGGCTCATTAGGATGGACTGCTGCTACTATGCCTAGCGTTGCCAATTGGCGGTCGGTTGCGTATGGCGAAGGACGATTTGTTGCTATTTCAATTACTAGTTCAAATAAAGCAGCATATAGTGATGATGGGATTACTTGGATCAATGCTACCATGCCTAGCGTTGCCAATTGGCAGTCAGTCACCTACGGAGAAGGACGATTTGTTGCTATTAGCTCTGGTTCAAATATAGTAGCATATAGTGATGACGGTATAACATGGACTGCTGCTACTATGTTCAGTAGTGGCGATTTTGGATCAATAACATACGGAAGAGGAAGATTTGTTGCTGTTGTTTATAGTTTTACCGCAACTTCAAATAAAGCAACATATAGTGATGATGGTGTGACGTGGATCGATGTTACCTTACCTAGCACTGGGAGTTGGAAGAGTGTAACATACGGCGAAGGGAGATTTGTTGCTGTTCGTGATTTTTCAAATAAAGCAGCATATAGTGATGATGGGATTACGTGGATCGATACTACTCTACCTAGCAACAGTGATTGGGAATCAGTAACCTACGGAGAAGGAAGATTTGTTGCTATTGCCTCTGGCTCAAATAAAGCAGCATATAGTGATGATGGGATTACTTGGATCAATGCTACCATGCCTAGTGTTCTCAGTTGGGACTCAGTCACCTACGGAGAAGGACGATTTGTTGCTATTGCCTCTGGTTCAGCTTCAGCAGCATATAGTGATGATGGTATAACATGGACTGCTGCAACTTTACCAAGCAATATTAGTTGGAGATCTGTTACATATGGAGAAGGAAGATTTGTTGCTGTTGGCGGGATTAATTCAAATACCGCAGCATATACAAATCTATCTACATTTCCAACTACTTGGACTGCTGCTACTATGCCTATTAGTCATAATTGGAATTCAGTAACATACGGAGAAGGGCGATTTGTTGCTGTTGCTTATGTCGGTACATCAGCAGCATATAGTGATGATGGTGTAACATGGACCTCTTCTACTTTACCTAGTTTTGCCAATTGGGTTTCAGTAACATACGGAGAAGGGCGATTTGTTGCTGTTGCCACTGGTTCAACTTCAGCATCATATAGTAATGATGGGATTACTTGGACTTCTATGACTATGCCTAGCAACGCCTCTTGGCAATCAGTAACATACGGAGAAGGGCGATTTGTTGCTGTTGCCACTGGTTCAACTTCAGCAGCATATAGCGACGATGGAATAACATGGACCGCTGCTGTTCTACCAAGTAGTTCTAACTGGGAATCGGTCACGTATGGAAAGGGAAGATTCGTTGCTGTTGCTGCTCAGACAACTTCAGCAGCATATAGTGACGATGGAATAACATGGGCTGCTTCTACTTTGCCAAGTAGTAGTCCAGTTTGGTATTCAGTCACGTACGGAAAAGGAAGATTTGTTGTTGTTGCTGGAGGCGCTGGTTCAACTTCAGCAGCATATAGTGACGATGGAATTACTTGGACTTCTGTTACTCTACCTATAGGTAGATCTTGGATTTCAGTAACCTACGGAGAAGGGCGATTTGTTGCTGTTGCCACTGGTTCAACTTCAGCACTACATAGTGACGATGGCATTACATGGACTTCTACTAATATATCCAACAGCAGCTATTGGAGTGCGGTTGCCTACGGAGAAGGGCGATTTGTTGCTACTGCTGGTGCACAAGCAGCAGCATTTATGACACCAATTAAAAATTAACTAGTAAAAAAATAAATTCATTTTTATTATTTACTTGAATAAGTGTGTAATAATTAATATGAATAAATATTTTTTATTTTCATTATTTCTATTACTTCCAGCTTGTACAGTTTATACTGAAAAGCAATCCCAAGCCTTATCTAGGTCTGTCTATGCAACAAGAGACTCATTTGAAAAGGCAAGAATTGATTTAGCAACTTCATATGCGTCTGAAGCGGCGCGAATTGTTAAGCCTCCTAAAAATAAAATCGAAATTAAGCCTATATATAAAACAGTAACTGTTCCAGTAGTCGCAAGTTCCGCAAAGCCTAAAACTCCAATTTCTATTAATAAGCAACGTGTTCTTGTTATTCCTGATGAATATAAAAATGATACTGTTGTAGTAGTTAATTCAGAGGAATACCAACAATTGTTAAAAGATAAAGAAATTTTTGAGCAATTAAAAAAAGATCATGAGCAAGCTTTAAAATTTAAAAGCGAAGTAGATGAGGAATTAGCGCGCCAAGAGGCAAATGCAAATAAAATGGTTCAAGATCTTAACAGAATGCAGAAACAATTAGTTGAAAAAGATTTGGCAATCTTAAAAAGAAATATTATTATAGTTATATTGCTGTTGACAATCGGCGGCGCGACTTATCTTAGAATAAAAGGAATACTTTAATATGAAATCTAAAACTAATATGGAATTATTTATTGAAAAAATCAATAATTTAACGGCTAAATATCCAGCTCAATGTCTTTTTGGATTGGGTTTTGTTTTTGGTTTTATAATTGGGTCTATTTTTTAATTTTTTAATGTATTTAATATAAAATAAAAATACATTTTATAAAAAAAATATGCTGGCTTTTTCAATTATTCATTCAGAAATGGTTCCCGTTTTAGTAGCTTTTTTAACTGGCATAGTGGGTCCAATAGTTCTTTTATATTTTAAACATGCGCTGAGTGCAAAAAAAGAAAAAGATAGAACTAAAAGGCGCGACGATTTTAATATAACAATTAATGTTCAGCAAAAAATTAATTCTACGTTAAATTTATTGCAGAGTAAATATGACCTTGATAGAGTTTGGATTGCTCAGTTTCATAATGGAGGGAATTTTTATCCTGGAAATAAAAGCATGAAAAAAATGTCTGCTACTTTTGAGTCAACAAAGCCCGGAGTATCTACTGACCTAATGAAGCTACAAAATTTACCAATATCATTTTTTAGCAATGTTTTAACTGAAATGAATGAAAGTCATTCTGGGGTTATTGTAGAGACAGATGGGGTACATGAAAATGCATTCAAGGATTTTTGGCTACACAGAGGCGTTCATAGATCGTATATGTTTCCAATTATCTGTTTAGAGGGAGATTTTATTGCCATACTCGGAATTGATTTTAATAATCTTAACGGTAGGCTATCAGATGAATTGTATAAAGAATTAGAAAATGAAGCAAAACTCTTAGCTGGCTATGTAGCAATTGTATCTATAGAAAAACACAATTAAATTGTATGATTCAAGCTATTAAAAATACGGCAATTTCATTGGTTTCTTATTTAAGCGGACATATGGTTCCGCCAAATACTCCTATTGAAGATGTAGAAAGAATGAGGGCTATAAATCATATGGCTTCTAGCAAATTCTATATTGTTTTTACTTCGGTTTTGATTCTTGCGTTTTTTTATTTTGCCAGTTTAGGCATTATGTTCTTTATTCCACAAAATGCAGAGTTCATTTCTGGATTTGTAACTATTTTTTCCAAGACAATTGAGATATTAGCAATTATAATTGGGTCTTATGTTGGTGCGCAAGCTGTAGTTGATTTGAAATATGGAAGTAGTTCAAGAGCTTCAATAGAGAGCGCAAATGAAACAATTAATTCTGTTACAGTTATTCAAACTAATGTGAAAGATGATGATTATGAACTCGTTTAAACCATCACAAAAAACATTAGAACTCTTATTGAAGTATGAAGTTGGTGGTGGAAAAGACTATTATGAAAAATATCTTTCTAAATTTACATGGCCCGGTGGAGCATCTGGTCCAACTATCGGAATTGGTATAGATTGCGCTTATTATACAGAAAATGAATTAGCTGATATTTTTAATTTTCTTAAGAAAGAAGAAGTTGAAATAATAAAAGCGGCAGTAGGAAAAACTTCTGAAAAAGGCAGAGAGCATACAAAAAAATTAAGAGCTGCTGGAATTAACGTTAATTGGGAAAAGGCTCTTGAGATTTTTCAAAAAATTACATGGGCTAAGTTTACAAAATTAGCAGAAAAAACATTTCCAGGATTGTCCGACTTATGTCCTGATGCTTATGGAGCTATAGTGTCTTTAGTTTTTAACAGAGGAACTAGCTTAGTTGGTGAAAAAAGACTAGAAATGAGAAATATAAAAGTTCTTGTACCAAAAAAAGATTATAAAAAAATTGCAGAAGAACTTCGCCATATGAAAAGAATATGGAAAGGTAAAAATCTTGATGGACTTATTGAAAGACGCGAAGCAGAAGCTCGCTTAATAGAGTCTTGTATTTAGTATATAAAATTATTTGTGACATTTTTTATATAATTGTGTAAATTTGAATTACAATAAAAATAATTTGTTTTTATATCATGCCTAAATTTGAAAATTCTTATATCTGGGTTAGCGATTTAATCGCGGAAGAATACAGACCATCAGCAAAGATATTATTTCCGTTTCAAACAATATTCGCTTCTGAACCGGTTAAGATTTTTTTACCACAGGAAAAGGATATAAACATCGCTAAGGCTGGAATAGATTCTTTAAAACCTTTCTTAGATTCTTCTATAGATTTAGAAAAAAATTATGATTTGATCGGCGTTGCATTTAATGCTTTTGTTGTAAATAGAGCAAATAAAAATGGTCAAGTTATTTCTACTGATGTGGCTTTATCATCTGTTGAAAACTTTAAGTTTAAACCGATGAATATTGAGCATAAAAGAAAAAACGTGGCTGGATTGATCACTGGTTATGGATTTAGCGAATATGGAAGTGACAAGCCTTTGACTTTAGAAGAAGTCAAGGATAAAAAAGATCCATTTAATGTTGTATTAAGTGGATTTGTTTGGAGAGTTGTGAATGAAGAGTTCGCGGACAAATTAGAGGCATCTTCTGATCCTTCTTCGGAATCTTATTTAACTATTTCAACTAGCTGGGAAATGGGCTTTAAGAATTTTAATATTGCAAAGGGCTCTCTTAACTTATCAGAAGCTTCTATTATTTCAGATGATTCTATTGTTTCTGAAATAAAAAATAAATTGATGCATTTTGGAGGAAATGGTCTTGACGATGATGGTCAGCCTCTTTATATTAATTTAATAGGTGAAGTTTTACCATTAGGAATAGGCTTTACAAATAATCCAGCTGCTGATGTTAAAGGCGTTAAAGTTTTTGGATCGGAAGATCTGGAAGAAGAAAATGAAAAAGAAGAGGAGTCTTCTTCTATAAAAGAAGAGGTAGAAAGTTCCCAATTAGAAGAAAAACTTGTAGAAACAAATATAATTTCAAATAAATTAGATACAGATAGTTTAGCTGCTGCTTCTGACTCTTTTGAAAAACAAAAAAATAAAAAGGAAAATAATAAAATGCTTATAAAGTCAATCCAAGATTTAACTGATGACTCTTTGAAACAGATTTGCGCTACTGATATTCGCGCATTGTTCGAAGAGGAAATTAAAAAAGCTGGAGAAAAATTTGCCGAGGCTCAAGAAGCTAAAGATAAACTTGTTGCCGATGCAGAGAAAACAAAAGCTGAACTCGAAGCTCAACTTGAAGAGTTAAAGCAAACTGGCGAGCAATTGAAAGCTGAACTTGAAAAAATTAAGATCGAGGCAGAAGCTCGTGAAAAAGAAGAGTTATTTCAGAACAGAATGACAACTCTTGATGAGGAGTTTTCTTTGGATGACGAAGAGCGCGAAGTTATCGGAGAGCAAATTAAAAACTTAGACCAAGAATCTTTTGAAAAATGGTATAAAGCTTTTAACGTTTTTGCTAAAGGTAAAAACAAAAAAATGATGATGGAGAAAAAAATGGCTGAGGATGAGAAAATGAAAGAAAAAAGCCAAGCTTCTGAATCAGAAAAAGAATCTACTGAGGCAGTTGCTTCAGAGCAAGAAAATAAAGAGCAAGAAGTCGCTAATATACTTGAAAAAGTTGAAGCTGAGGAAGTTGCTCTTCCAAATGGTGCAGTTGCCGAGGATTCGCTTAGGCAGAAATTTGCTAAAGCTTTCAACAGTAACACTATCAAAGTAGAAAACAAATAACAATAAACAAAACTTAACAAATAAATAAATAAAAATATGGCTACAATTAGACCTTTTAGAGATTATGATGAGCATGAGGTTGTTAACCTTTTTGCTCTCCAGGGTGAAGGTAATAAGGGCACTTTCGTTACCGCTGTCGGTAGTGGATTTGACCTTTCTGCTCAATCCGCTTTCAGTAATGACAGTTTCATCAATGGAACCTTGTCATCTAGATTTGATGTTGCAAGTAGAGTTCAGGCTGCTCCAGCCAATACTCCTCCTGCTAGAGTACTTGGCATGACC
>Ga0315904_10003649_pt1 | contig 22489 bp, 23 predicted proteins | sample LakEriMetagenome_6_FD_203529 | JGI IMG/M metagenome (GOLD analysis project Ga0315904, IMG submission 203529) | Freshwater fungal communities from buoy surface, Lake Erie, Ohio, United States - Buoy 12 MA120 | ecosystem: Environmental > Aquatic > Freshwater > Lake | place: USA: Lake Erie, Ohio... | reverse complement strand
GCTCCATGGATCGATGAAAACCTCAACCCCTTCACCGGCGACTGGATCTCCCGCACGCGGCTCAAGTCATGGAAAGACGGCGCATGGGATCCGGCTAAAGGCGGAGTCGAGCGCGGCAAGGATTACAACCACTCGACCTTCTGCGATCTCATCATCACAGGCCTCGTCGGGCTGCGCCCGCGCGCCGATGACATGGTGGAGGTCAATCCGCTCGTGCCGGACAACACATGGGACTTCTTCTGCCTCGACCGGATTCCCTATCACGGCCGCATGCTGACCATCCTCTACGACCGCACGGGCAAAAGATATGACAAGGGAACGGGTCTGCGCATCATCGCGGATGGGAGGGAAATCGGCCGCTCCGCCACCTTGAAACGACTGGTTGTTCCGCTTGCCGAATGATGTCCGGCCATCCACGCATGGTGGCTTGGATGATGGAAAAACCCAGGCTAGATTCCGAAAGCTTTGAGGAACCCGTCGATGATGCCTTCAAGCCCGCGGCCGAACAGTCCCGCCTTGCGGCGCATGTCTGGAACTTCCTCGGTCAGATGAAATCCTTCGGCATCCGAGAAACAATCGTTGAAGAGTTCGTCGCGCCCCAGCAGGTAGTCGGCGAAGGTTTCGCAGCGTGTGCCGGAGTATGCGAGGTTCGCGGTGAATCCGAGAGTCGCCAGTTGATCCTGCATGGCGGGTTTTGCGGTTTCCACCCGCGCGGCGCGCACGCCGCGGCAGCCCTTGACGAGCAGCCTCGCATCACCGTGGATGACAATATAGCGGAACTGGAAGGTGATCCAACTGTGGAGACTATCGAGCCGCCAGTGCCGCGTGATGCGGGGCGGGGCGCCGTTTTTCATGACGATGGCGACAAGCGATCTCGGATAAACCACCATCGCGCCGCCGGGTGGAAGGTTGATGTCACATATCATGTCGAAGAGGTCTTTCTTCGGCGAGACGGTGACTTTGGTTTCGGATGTTTCGCGGTTGCGAACGGACACCATCATGTAGAGACCGGCGGCCAGACTGGTGAAGGGCATGCTCCATGAAAGCAGCCAGCGGGTTTTCTTGCCCGGACCGACACCGGCGGCCTGAAGGTAATCCGAGTGCACGATGATTTCATCGCCGGGAGCGAGTTGCACCGGCACCGATACGGCCGATGGACCGGCTAGCAGGTCTCCTTTCGCTTCCGGCAGCAGGATCACCGGCCTGGCGCGCGATATCCGCGGAGCGAGGATGTAATAGAGGAAGCACTTGATGACGACTGGCGCCACGATGACGCCAAGCAAAGTCAACAGAGCCATCGGAAGAACACTCCAGACGGCCATGAAGAGTTTCTGGCCGGGTGTGCGACCCGTGTCATTGAGAATCCTGCCCCGTTGGTTTTCGAGTCGCGCGATCTCTGACTCGCGCGCCGCGATCTCCCGCTGGTGTTTCATCCATGGCGAGTTATCCAAAGCCGCTTGAAGGGCGTCGGAAGTTTTTTGTGCGGCAACGGCGGCGGTCTTGCGGGTTTGGTATTCGGCCCATGCCTTGCCCTTCTCCACCACCTTGCCGCTATCAAACATCTTTTGATACCAGCCGACCTTGCGGCTGGCCTCGTCATACCTTGCTTTTGCGAGTTCCGCTTCCGCCCAAAGTTGTCGTGAGATCTTTTCCTTGTTGCTGAATTCCCGCGTTTCGTTTTGCGCTTCTTCGCTGAGTTTTTGCGTGTCGCGCCGCAGTTCGGCCAATCCCGTCCGCGCGTCATCGAGACGCCGGTTGATTTCCGAAACTTGCTTCAACCGATATGCGATACCCTGCCACTCGTTGCGGATCCATGCCGCCGCCAAAAACACCAGCACGATGAGAATCAGAACAACCAGCTTGTTCCACAGCCATCGTGCGATTTTGGCGATCAGTTCGGTCATGGCTGTGTGCGGATTCTATCGCATGCCCGCACCGGCGCAAAACCTGATCCGCTGGATTTTCCGGAAATCACAGGTCGCCGGGTGGGCCCGCAGGGATTCGAACCCTGGACCAAGGGATTATGAGTCCCCTGCTCTAACCGCTGAGCTACAGGCCCTGATCGGCACTCCGCGCGGAAACGCTTCGTAACGCGGGCCGGAGTGCGGGTCAATCGGAAGTCTGCGGGGCGGGTATTCGCGGCCTTCGGAAAATGCTGCGCATTTTCTGGCAAATTGCGGGCGATTTGCCGCATGTCATTGCCAAGTTTCATGTCTGCGGCAATTTTGTACATGCTATGAGCAAGCCGAAAACCTCCCACGCCGCCCTCCAGAAGTGGGTGCAAGACATGACCGCCCTGTGCGCACCCGACTCGGTCGAATGGTGCGACGGTTCACAGGCCGAGTGGGAACGGCTCACATCGATGATGGTGGAAAAAGGCACCTTCACCCGCCTCAACCCCGCAAAGCGCCCGAACTCCTTCCTTGCCCGCTCGACGCCATCGGACGTTGCCCGCGTGGAGGACCGCACGTTCATCTGCACCAAGCGCCCCGATCAGGCCGGCCCCACCAATCACTGGGCGGATCCCACCGAAATGCGCGCCACGCTGATGGAGAAATTCAAGGGCTGCATGAAGGGCCGCACGATGTATGTGATTCCCTTCTGCATGGGTCCGCTGGACTCGCCGCTCGCCAAGATCGGCATCGAAATCACCGACAGCGCCTACGTGGTGGTCAACATGCGCATCATGTGCCACATGGGGTCCCATGTGCTGAAGCGCCTTGAGGCCGAAGCCGCGGGAGTTATCACCAAAAAACGCGACGGTTATGGCCACTTCATTCCCTGCCTCCACTCGGTGGGCGCGCCGCTTAGACCCGGCCAGGCCGATGTTTCATGGCCATGCAACGAGGACAAATACATCGTCCATTTTCCGGATACCCGCGAGATCATGTCCTATGGATCCGGCTACGGTGGCAATGCCTTGTTAGGCAAGAAGTGCCTCGCGCTGCGCATTGCCTCCAACATCGCGCGGGATCACAAGTGGATGGCCGAGCACATGCTCATTGTCGGCGTGGAGAATCCCGAAGGAGAGAAGACCTATCTATCCGTCGCCTTCCCCTCGGCCTGCGGCAAGACGAACCTCGCCATGCTCATTCCACCCAAGTGCTATCAGGATGCCGGTTGGAAAACCACGATCGTCGGCGATGACATCGCATGGTTGTGGCCGCACGAGGACGGCAAGTTGCACGCCATCAACCCGGAAACCGGATACTTCGGCGTGGCTCCCGGCACCGCCTATACCACGAACCCGCGGGCGATGGAGTCCATCAAGGAAAACTGCATCTTCACCAACGTCGGCCTCACCGATGACGGCGACGTGTGGTGGGAGGGCATGGACGGCGAGCCGCCGGCACACGCCATTGACTGGACCGGCAAGGACTGGACCCCCGACTGCGGCCGCGTCTGTGCGCACGCCAACGCCCGTTTCACCGCCCCCGCCTCGCAGTGTCCTTCCATCGACCCGAAATGGCAGGACCCCGACGGCGTGCCCATCGACGGCATTGTGTTCGGCGGCCGCCGCGCGACGACGATGCCGCTCGTGTTCCAAGCGTTCAACTGGAGCCACGGCGTATATCTAGGCGCGACGATGGGATCGGAAATGACCGCCGCCGCCTTCGGACATATCGGCAAGGTGCGCCGCGATCCGATGGCCATGCTGCCGTTCTGCGGTTACAATATGGGCGAGTATTTCGCCCATTGGCTGGAAATGCGCCGCTACCTCACGCACTTGCCGCGTTTCTTCCACGTGAACTGGTTCCGCAAGGACGAGGGCGGCAAGTGGCTGTGGCCCGGTTTCGGGGAAAACATGCGCGTGATCGAGTGGATCGTGAAACGCTGCCATGGCCATGCCGCCGGTCACGAAACCCAGATCGGATGGACTCCGGCCTTCAAGGATTTCAACATCGAAGGGCTTGAGGATTTCGAGAGGAAGGACTTCGACAAGGTAATGGCCTTCAACCGCAACGAGTGGAAGGCCGAACTGGTCAGCCAGGGCGAGTTTTTCATCGATCTCTACGATTCCATGCCCAAGGAGCTCATCTTCCAGCGCGAGTTGCTCGCTGGCCGGCTCGTTTGATCCCGCAGGGAGGCGTTGCCGACGGGCCGTTTCCCGGCTATAGCCTCTTGCCGATGACTCCCGCCGCACCCCTGCGCTATTGCCCGGACCTGCTCCACTACTCCCGCCGCGCCACCCGCGAGGTGCGGGTGGGCAACGTGGGCGTCGGCGGCAACAATCCGATCCGCGTGCAATCGATGATCACTTCCGACACGCGCGACACCGCGGCCTGCGTGGCGGAGGTGCTGGCCTTGGCTGGTGCCGGATGTGAAATCGTCCGCATCACCGCGCAAACGAAGGTGTATGCCGCGAATCTGGAAAACATCGCACGCGAGGTGCGCGCCGCCGGATGCGGGGTGCCGCTGGTGGCCGACATTCATTTCAAACCGGACGCCGCGCTCGAGGCCGCCAAGTGGGTGGAGAAAGTCCGCGTCAATCCGGGCAACTATGCGGACAAGAAAAAGTTCGAGATACGCGAATACACCGACGCGCAATATGAAGAAGAGCTTGATCGCATCCGCGGGGAGTTCACGCCTTTGGTATCGCTCTGCAAACAACTCGGCCGCGCCATGCGCATCGGCACCAACCACGGATCGCTCTCGGACCGCATCATGAACCGCTACGGCGATTCCCCGCTGGGCATGGTGGAGAGCGCGCTGGAATTCGCCCGCATCGCCCGCGACAACGATTATCACAACTTCGTTTTCTCGATGAAGGCCAGCAACCCGAAGGTGATGATCGAGGCCTACCGGCTGCTCGTCGCGCGCCTCGATGCCGAGGGGCCGGATTGGAACTATCCGATCCACCTCGGAGTCACCGAAGCCGGCGATGGCGAGGATGGACGGATCAAGAGCGCGATTGGCATCGGCTCGCTGCTTGCGGATGGCATCGGCGACACCATCCGGGTTTCCCTCACCGAGGACTCGGTGCATGAGATACCCGTGGCGCAGGCGCTGGTGGAGCCGTTCAATCATAAAAGCAAGCATGGACTGAAAGTCCCTGCAACCATTGCCTTCACCCCCTCCTACGATCCGTTTTCCTACGAGAGGCGTCGTAGTTCGCCGGTTACGATCATGGGTCACGCGCTGGGTGGCGGGAACACCGTACGGGTGTTCACCACGCAGGACCGCTGGAACGCGCTGGCGCACAAGATCGCTTCGATGGGCGATTACAAGCCGGAGATCATTTTCGAAAAATCCGGCGTGGTGGAGATTGATCCTCATGACGATGACGCGGTGGCCGCGGCGAACTCCCGCACGGAACCATGCGTGGTGACGGTCGCGGATGGCGTGGCGATGGGGGTGATTCCCGCATTCAGATTGCTGGCCGCCAGAGTGGACGCGCGTCATCCGGTTTTATTGAAGGACACGCTGTGCCCGCCTGTTGAGAACAAGGACTTCCTTGAAGCATTATTGCCCGCGGCGCAGAACCTCGGCTCGCTGCTTTGCGACGGCATCGGCGATGCGGTGCTGGTGCGTGGAGAAACGGCTCCCGGCCAGTCGCTGCGGCTGGCCTACAACATCCTGCAGGCGGCGGGCGCGCGGATTTTCAAGACCGATTACGTCGCCTGCCCGAGCTGCGGGCGCACGCTTTTCAACCTGCAATCCACCACGCAGAAGATCCGCGCGGCCACCGGCCACCTCAAGGGCGTGCGCATCGCGGTGATGGGTTGCATCGTCAACGGACCGGGCGAAATGGCGGACGCGGACTTCGGCTATGTCGGCGGCGCGCCGGGCAAGATCAACCTTTACGTCGGCAAGACGGCGGTGAAGTTCAACATCCCGGAGGACGAGGCGGTGGAGCGCCTCATTGATCTCATCCGCGAGCACGACAAGTGGGTGGACGCCCCCGAACCGGCCGGTGCCGGAGCTTGAAAACCATGGCCGATTCCGACACCGCCACCCTGACGCGCACGAACACGGCGCTGGATCTGCCGTGGAATGTGATCGTGCACGACGATCCGGTGAACCTGATGGGTTACGTGACGTATGTGTTGATGAAAATTTTCGGTTATGACGAAAAGAAGGCGGCGATCCTGATGATGCAGGTTCACAAGCAGGGGCGCTCGATCGTTTGGAGCGGACAGCGCGAGAAGGCGGAGTTTTATGTCGCGCAACTCCAGGCCCACCAATTGAAGGCCTCGATGGAAAAATCCGAATGAAGATCATGCCGACATTGGAAGGCGGATTGCGCATCGATATCGAGGACGATGGCGATTGGAAGGTGCTGCAAGGCATCACGCACGACGCCGTTTCCTGCGATGCCTCGCTGGGCAGCCGCATGGGAAGCCTGATCACCGACGCGGAACTCGCGCCGGATTGGGAGGAATACATCGTCCCGGATCTCGATGAAACATTTCAAAGCGAGTTAACCCATGTCGCCACCGCGGTGGCCGCCGCGCGCGTCGAGTGCGGCGGCGGTGCGGGACCGCTGTGGATCACCCGCGCGGAGGCGGAAATGTGGTATGGCGCGCTCAACCAGGCGCGGCTCGCGCTGGAGGAGATCCATCACTTCGGGCCGGGCGAAAAGCCGGATGCCGCGGCGCTCCCGGCCAATAGCCGCAACGCGTTGCTGCGCTCGCAGTTTTACTGCGCGGTGCAGAGCCTGCTGCTGGAATATGTCATGCGCTGAGGCAGTTCCGCGCCTGATCCATTACTTCTCCTTGGGCGCTTCCACCGGCGTGAGATAGATGAGGATGCGGTCGCGCACGGGTTCCTCGATGAGGCCGGCGTCGCCGAGATCCCTTGCGAGTTGTTTGGCCGCCGCGATCTGCAGGTCGTTGGCGGGCTTGTCCTCGGAACCGGGAGGCGCGAGTTCAAGATTGGCGAGGACCTTTCCGATTCCCGGAGAAGCGGCTTCGGGAATAAGGCTGCGGATGACGGGCTTGCGTCCGGAAAAGGGGCCGGAGGGCATGGCGGGAAGCTGTCCATCCTTCATAGTGGTGATGATGCCGAAGTCGGGCTTGTAACCGAGTTTGATGAAGTTGTCATAATTCCCGCGCAAGGAGTCACGGATGATTTTCTCCTCGGGCGGAGTGTCGCCCTTGTTGTAATCGCTTTTGAACCACTGGGGCTTGATGCCGAGTCCGCCATCGATGGCTTTGTTGACGTCCATGCCGAGTGATTCCGCTTCTGCGAGCAGTCCGATGGCACGGATCAGGGTCTTGTGCGCTTCTTCGGCGGAGAACTGGCGGAAGAATGAGCTTTCGCCACAGATCTGGGTGAGTTCTGAAACGACCGCCGACTTGCGTTGTTGTTTTTTGATGAAGCCGTAGCCGTAAAGTGCCGCCACCAGCAGGGCGATGAGGGTGATGGCGCGGGAGACGATGTAGCGGATGGATGGGTCCATGGGTGATGCTCAGGTCCAGATTGATTTTTGTTTCGGCGGCTTGGGAACTTCCTCGAAGGGCTTGCGCTCGCGGCAGTGGAAAAGCGCTTCCTCGCGGGTGATATAACCGTTTGCGAGAAGCGTGGCGAGACTGTGATCGATGGTGCGGTTGCCCTCGCGGCTGCCGATTTCCATGAGGCCGACGAGTTGTTCCAGTTTGCGGTCCCGGATGCAGGCGCGTATGCCATAGCCGGGGATCATGACCTCGCTGGCGAGAACGCGGCCCGCGCCGTCGGCCCGCGGCAGCAGGCGCTGGCAGATGATGGCTTCGAGGCTGCTCGCAAGTTGGGAAACAATCTGCGGCTGCTGGTCCGCGGGGAAGACATCGACGAGGCGGTCGATGGTTTGCGGCGCGTCGGGCGTGTGAAGGGTGGAGAGCACGAGGTGGCCGGTTTCCGCGGCGGTGAGGGCGATGCGGATGGTGTCGAGATCGCGCATTTCGGAAACGACGATGACGTCCGGATCCTGGCGCAGCGCCTGGCGCAGGGCGCGCGGGAAACTTTTGGTATCGCCACCGACCTCGCGTTGTTTGATGAGGCAGGAGCTGTGCGCGTAAAGAAACTCAATGGGATCTTCAAGAGTGATGATGACGCCGCTGCGGCTTTCCGAGATGCGTTTCACCATCGAGGCGAGCGTCGTGGTCTTGCCGGAGCCGGTGATGCCGGTGATGAGGATGAGTCCGCTGCGTTTCCCGCAAAGAGCGGGGACCATTTCGTGATGGCCGAGTTGTTCGATCTCCGGAATCTGCTGGTTGATGAAACGGAACGCGGCCTCCACATTGCCGCGCGCGACATGGACGTTGCCGCGGAAGCGGCCGACGCCTTCCACGTGCAGGGCGTAGTCGAGTTCCAATTCCTGTTCGAGTGTCGCGCGCTGGGACTCGGTGAGGGTGTCGAGCACGAGATTGCGGATGGCTTCCGCGTCGATCGCCTCATCCGTCAGGGCCTGGAGCACGCCGTTGATTCGCGCGCAGGGAGGCGCCCACGCGCAGAGGTGGAGGTCGGACCCGCCGCGGCTGATGGTCTCGCGCAGGAATTCGGTGATGTCGGGCAACATGGCGGATGAGATATGTTAACTCGTGATGCCGCGCATGGCGCGGTCGAAATCCTGGGGCCGGGCGCAGGCGGAGCGCGCGACTTCGGGATCGAGGAATCCCTGCCGGGCGGAGGCGACAAGGTAGTCGAGCAGCGAGCACTGGCTGGGGCTGTTGGCCTTGTGCAGGTGGTCCTGCAACTCACCGAGCTTGTGTTCGAGAATCCAGCGGCGGGTGGCTCCCTCGTTTTGGAAATATTCGAGTGCGACAAACAACCCGCCGCCGGAGCGGGGAAGAAGTTGTTGTGACATGACTCCGATGAGCTGTCCGGCCAACAAGTTGAGCGCGCCGGTGGTGGAGCGGATGAGATTTCCGAGGCGGTCGATGCTTTCAACGACGCTGCTGCAATGCAGGGTGGAGATGACAAGGTGGCCGGTTTCGGCGGCTTGCAGCGCGGCGATCGCGGTTTCGGAATCGCGGATTTCCCCGAGGAAGAGCACGTCCGGGCTTTGGCGGAGCGCCGCGCGCAAACCGCTGGCGAAGTCGGGCGCGTCCTGGCGGATTTCGCGTTGGGAGAAGAACGAGCGGTCGTTTTCAAAAATGAACTCGATGGGGTCCTCCAGCGTCACGATATGGCGGGCGAGCGAGTGGTTCACCCAATCGAGGCAGGAGGCGACGGATGTGGATTTGCCGGAGCCGGTGGGGCCGGTGACAAGGATGAGACCGTAGCGGCGCTGCATCCATGCGCGCAATAACTCGGCGGGCAGGCCGAGGTGTTCCATGGGTGGCACGTTGCGGTTGATCGGTCGGGCCACGGCGGCAAGGCGGCCGAGCGAGCGGTAAAGATTCACGCGCAGCCGGCTTCCGCCGGGAATGACCCAGGAAACATCCGCGCCACCTTGTATGGCGGGATCGATACCGCAGGTGCGCCAGAAATCGGCCATGGCCTCGGCTGGAACCGGACCATCGTGGAGGATGGCGACCTCGCCCGTGATCCGCGCGCGCGGAGGTTCTCCCTCCATGAGGAAGATGTCATTGGCCCCGTTCACGAGGGCGTCTCTGAGCAAGTGGATCAACGCGTCATCTACACTCATTGGCGGATGTTCGCGAGCCTAGTGGGTCGTTTTGGAAAATCTACACGAAACTGCGATCAATCCCGGTGATAGGGCGATCCGCTTAGCAAGGACTCCACGCGGTAGAGTTGTTCCAACAGGACGAGCAGCGCGAGTTCGTGTTGAAGTGTGAAGGGTGAGAGCGCGAGCAGCAGATCACTGGCAGCGCGCAACGCTTCATTGTGGCCGTCCGCCGCACCGATGAGAAACGCTGTGGTCTTGATGTCGCCGCGCGCGGCAAGTTCGCCGAGTTTTGCGGCGAAGGCGCGCGTTCCCATCGAGACGCCGCGTTCATCCAGGGCGATGCGGTGACAGCCTTCGGATTTTTCCAGCAAGCGCGCTGACACTTCGTCGCGCGCGCCCGCCTTCACCGTGACGAGTTCATACATGCAGGAACGCGAGAGGCGCTTGAGATATTCGTCCACGCCCGCCCTGGCGTAGGCGAGCGCGGGTTTACCGGCAACGATCAGGCGGATGCGCATCTGCTTCCGAGCTTGCCTCGTCCCATGCGCCGGGCCAGCCTCAATTCACATGAAACATCCGCTTCTTCTGCTGATCCCCGCACTGCTTGCCGGTGCATGCGCGTCCGGTCCCGGCCCGGTGGCGCCAGAAAGTGAGACCGAAAGGAAAATGATCGGGCTGTTGCAAAAATTCGATCTCTGGGATGACAACGGCGACGGCGCACTCGACCGCGATGAACTCGCGGCGAGCCTCGCAGACAGCGGGCATGACCCGGATCGTGTCATCGATTTCTACGACACCAATGGCAACCGGCGGATCTCGTTGCGCGAGGCGCAGGCGGGATACGCGCGTGCCGCGGAGGCCGAACAACGCATCAAGGCCCGCGAGGCCGCCGGCCGATGAGCGCGATCTACGAAAGCGAGAAACTGTTAGGTGAATACCTGCTGTTTCACTATGGCTCGGCGGAGGAGATCCTGCCATCAGGCCGCACATGGCCGGCCGGCATGCGCGAGGCGCTTGATTTTCCAAAGCGCACGGTGGCGCACTTCACGCAGGGACGCGCAAAACGCGGTCTCGATCTCGGCTGCGCCGTCGGGCGCTCGACTTTTGAGATGGCAAGTTTCTGCGACGAGGTGATTGGCATCGATTTTTCCCATGCCTTCATCCGCGCCGCGGAAATGCTGCGCCGCGGTGAAACAATCACTTATCATCGAGTGGAGGAAGCCTCGCTCCGCACGCCGCTTGCCGCGCGCATGCCATCCGATTGTTTCGCCGACAGTATCCGATTCCAACAGGGCGACGCGATGAATTTACCAGTTGATATTGGCGCTTTCGACCGCGTGCATGCGGCCAATCTTCTCTGCCGGCTGCCGGAGCCGCAGTTATTGTTAGAGCGCCTGCCGGCGCTTGTCGGAACGGGCGGCGAACTCGTTCTCGCCACGCCCTGCACCTGGTTGGAGGAATTCACCCCGCGCGAAAACCAGCCGCCGGGCAAGACCTTCGACTGGTTGAAGTCGTCACTGGAACCGGCGTTCCAACTACTACGATCATCGGAAGAACCGTTTCTCATTCGCGAAACCGCTCGCAAGTTCCAGTGGACTTTTTCACAAGTCTGCGTCTGGCGGCGGCGCGATTCGTGACAACACATCGATCAAGCGCCCGCGCAACGGCACCGCGCATGCGGCGAGGCGCTTCTGCTCCTCCTCATAAATCCGGCGGCCCTCCGTTGTCTCGATGCGCACCGGATCGCCGCCCCAGTCGGTGAGGTCATACGGACTGGCGCGCATGTCGAGTCCGCGCAACTCCACCGCAAGTTCGAAACAATCGAGCAACAGGCCGCTGCCGCTCCACGGCATGGCCTTGGCCGCCCATTTGTAGAGGTCCATGTTGGCATGGAGGCATCCGGGTTGTTCCAGAAGCACGCGGCTGTCGAGATCAGGCTGCAAACGGTTGAAGGGCCGCGCCGCCGCCGCGAAGAACCGGAACGCGTCGTGATGCGAGCAGCAGATCGCCCGGCTCTCGACCAGTGCGTCGATTTCCGCCTGCGGCAGCCGCAGCGGCAGTGTTTTCTCATGCCGCACCTCGCGCCCGCCATAAACCATCGCCCACTCGTGCAGTCCGTGGCATGCGAAATGGGGCGCATGGTCCCGCGTGGCCTCCAGCAGCTCGCGGATCCGCTCGAAGCGCAGCCGCTGCTTGTCCGTGAGTTTTCCCGGATCGGCAAAGAGCCTGCGGTTTTCAAGCGAGTAACAACGCTCGGTAAAAACAGCGGGCCGCGTTTCCGTCTCCAACATCACGCCGATGCCGGGATGCCACTTTTCCAAAAGCGCGAACGGAAACGGATAATACTCGAAAAGAAAATCCGCGATCGGGTGGGGCAGTCCCCGGTCCCGCCGCATCCTCGCCGGGCGCGTGTGACGCAGGGCTCGCTCACGATGCGCCGCCGCCAGCTCGCGCCATTCGCGCGGCGGCATTGCCCGGATGTCATTGAGAATTGCGCCCACCGCCGCCGAAGCCATCACATCGCGCGCGTTTTGACAAAATGTTTCCGCATCCGTCATTGCCACCGTCGCCGGATGCGTGGAAGACTCCGCGCGCGTGAAACAAACCATCGTTACGCTCGACATGGAAGGGGTGCTGACACCCGAGATCTGGATCGCCGTCGCCGGAGAAACCGGCATCGACGAACTGCGCCGCACCACGCGCGACGAGCCGGACTACGACAAGCTCATGACCTTCCGTCTTGAAGTGCTCAATCGCCACGGCCTCAAACTCTCCGACATCCAGCGTGTGATCGACACGCTCGACCCGCTGCCCGGCGCCCGGGAATTCCTCGATGAACTGCGCGCCCTCGTCCAAGTGGTGATCTTGTCCGACACCTTCGAACAATTCGCTGCGCCGCTCATCCGCAAACTCAACTGGCCCACGCTGCTCTGCCACCGGCTGTTGGTGGATAACGACCGCATCACCGGATACCAACTCCGCATGCCCGACCAGAAACGCTCCGCGGTGGAGGCCTTCCGCGGCTTGAACTATCAAGTCATCAGCGCCGGCGATTCCTACAACGACACCAGCATGCTCGGCGCGGCGGACACCGGTTTCCTGATCCACGCTCCGGACAACGTGAAAGCGGAGTTTCCACGTTTCAAAGCGGTGGATTCGCTTGAGGAGTTGATGGATGTCATCAAAGGCGCAATGACAGCGTAAGCGCCGCCGTTTATCCCGCGCCCACCATGCGGCGGGGCTAGGTGTTTATCCCGATGCACTACCCGGAGGTCAATCGACTCACTCATCCGTCATACTATCCCCACTCGCGACAGTCAAGTTACAAAGCCTGCGCCGTCGCCATCGAATTCTGTTAGGGCGGTCATGCCGTCTTTATGAACACCGCCAGCGTCGTCTCTTCCAGAAACTTGCGTCCGTTTTCCTCCAGCCTCAGAAAATCATTGTGCAGAGGGCAGGGATTTCCCGTGCCGCACCAACCCGGGCCGAACGGACACGGATACTCATCCATCTCGCGCTCGAAAATCCCCACGATGTCCGCCAGCCGGATTTCCTCCGGCGGACGCGCCAGCCGGTAGCCTCCTCCGGGACCCGTCACTCCTTTTGCAAGCCCGGCCGAGGCCGCCTCGCTGAGCAACTTCGCCGCAAGCGCCGTCGGAATTTTCCTTACCCTCCCTACTTCCGCGGATGAGATCGAACCGCTGTCCGACGCATGCTTTTCCGCCAGATAGCTCATCGCCGAAACCGCCTGCCTTGCCAATTTGCCGTATCGGAACATACGCAAATCCTGCCCATTTCCACGCATCAATCCAGAAAAAAGAATTAAGGAAGTTTTTTTCTTGATTAGCGGGCGGGTGAAGGACAGATTCACCGCATCAAGGCATCGCCATGGGACCAACGCCCGGAATCACCACTCGAAAAAAAACCAAAGCCATGACCCAAAAACGAATGATCCTGCCTGTTGTCAGTTGCACGCTCCTACTCTTCGGCTGCGGATCCAAAGAAGAGGCCGAAAAGGCGGCGGCCGAGGCTCCCACCCCGTCCGAATTGATCGACAAGAGCAAACTTGTCCACGGCAAGGGCATCCAAACTGTCGAACTCACCAACCCGCTCAACCAGGAATGGGTGACCAAGGGCAAAGCCGCTTACGAAATGAAATGCCTTGCCTGCCACAAGCTCGATGAGACGCGCCTGGTCGGTCCCGGCTGGGCCGGCGTCACCAAGCGCCGCAAGCCGGTCTGGATCATGAACATGGTCACCAACGTGGACATGATGCTCGAGACCGACGAGGAGGCGCAGAAGTTGTTAGAACTCTGCCTCGTGCGCATGCCCAACCAGAACATCAGCGAATCCGAGGCCCGCGAAGTCCTTGAGTTCATGCGCCACAACGATGGCGAAAAATAAACCCGTCTCCCCAAACACCAACCGCCGAACATCATGAAACCTACCACTCGTCAAACCGCCGCCGCACTGCTGGCCCTGTCCGCCGCAGTGCTCGCCACCAGTTGCAAACCCAGGAGCATCATCCAGAAAGTCGAGAGCGGCACTGCCGGAAAAGTCTTCGTCCCGCCCGGACAGAAGGATGAGATGTATAACTTCGTTTCCGGCGGATTCAGCGGCCAGGTGGCGGTTTACGGGTTGCCATCCGGCCGCTTGTTCCGGGAAATCCCGGTGTTTTCCGCTGATCCCGAATCCGGCTGGGGATACAGCGAGGAAACCAGGGCGATGCTCGAAACTTCGCAAGGTTACGAACCATGGGACGACGAACACCACGTAGCCCTCTCGCAAACCAAGGGCGAGCATGACGGCCGCTGGGTCTTCGCCAACGCCAACAACACGCCACGCGTGGCGCGCATCAGCACGGCGACTTTCCGCACCGAGGAGATCCTCGAGATACCCAACAGCTCTGGAAACCACTCCTCGCCCTTCATCACCGAGAACTCGGAATACATCGTCGCGGGCACGCGCTTCAGCTATCCGCTGGATGACGAGGGCGCAAATCCCGACGTGCCCATTTCCACCTACAAAGACAACTTCAAGGCCACTTTCAGCATGATCTCCGTCACGCCGGAGACCGGTCGCATGAAGGTCGCCTTCCAAATCCTGGTGCCCGGCATCCACATTGATCTCGCACGCGCCGGCAAGGGCAAGTCCCACGGCTGGATGTTCTTCTCCTGTTACAACAGCGAGCTGGCGCACACGTTGCTCGAAGTGAACGCCTCGCAGAATGACAAGGACTTCATCGGTGCAATCAACTGGAAGAAATGTGAGGAATACATCAAGGCCGGCAAGGGCCGCAAGTCGCGCAACAAGCACCTCCACCACGTCTGGAACGAGGCGACACACAGCACCGAATCCACCGTCGAGGACGAAGTGGTCATTCTCGATCCCACCGAACTGCCGGACATCTTCTACTTCATGCCCTGCCCGAAATCGCCGCACGGCTGCGACACCGATCCCACCGGCAGCTACATCATCGGCAGCGGCAAACTCGCCGCGCTGATCCCCGTATTTTCCTTCGACAAGATCCAGACGGCCATCGCCGCCAAGGATTACGAGGGCGACTACCATGGCATCCCGGTGCTCAAATACCAGTCGGTTCTCCATGGCGAGGTGAAAAAGCCAGGCCTCGGACCGCTGCACACCGAGTTCGATGGCAAGGGTTTCGCCTACACCTCGATGTTCGTCACCTCCGAGATCGTGAAATGGAACATCGAAACCCTGCAAGTGGTGGACCGCAGCCCTACCTTCTACTCCGTCGGCCACATGACCATCCCCGGCGGCTGCACCGCCAAGCCGCACGGCAAATATGCCATCGCCTACAACAAGATCACCAAGGACCGCTATCTGCCCACCGGACCGGAACTCACACAGTCCGCGCAGTTGTATGATATCTCGGGAGACAAGATCAAACTATTGCTCGACTTCCCGACCGTCGGCGAGCCGCACTACGCCGAGGCGATTCCGGCCGAACTCGTCGCGCCCCGCTCCAAGAAGATCTTCAAGCTCGAGGACAACAAACATCCCCACGCCACCAGGAGCGAGAAGGATGCCAAGGTCGTGCGCGAGGGCAACGTGGTCCATGTTTACATGACCGCCATCCGCTCCCATCTGGCGCCCGACAACATCGAGGGCATCAAGGTCGGTGACGAAGTCTATTTCCATGTCACCAACCTCGAACAGGATTGGGACGTGCCCCACGGCTTCGCAGTCAAAGGCGGTAAAAACTCCGAGTTGCTCATCATGCCGGGCGAAACCTGCACGCTCAAGTGGACGCCAACGCGCGTGGGAGTTTCGCCGTTTTATTGCACGGATTTCTGCTCGGCCCTGCACCAGGAAATGCAGGGATACGCCCGTGTTTCACCGGCGGGTTCCGATGTGCCGCTGCGCTACGGCATCGGCGACACCGCGCCGAAGTAGGCAAACCGACGGGAAGTTTCCGCAGTCCCGCCGGCGGCCGCAGATCCGGCGCGCCGGCGTCACGGAAAGCCACATCCTCATGAAAAAGCTCCACCCCGCCACCCGGATTCTGCTGGCAGTCGCCGTGCTCTCGATGCTTGCCGGCTACCGCATGCCGCTGTGGGAAATCCACCTCTGGGCACCGCAGTATCCGGAGGGGCTCAACATGAAGATATGGCTCGACCGCCTCAGCGGGGATTTCGACATCATCAACGGGCTCAACCACTACATCGGCATGGCGCTGATCAAGGAAGAGATGTTTCCCGAATTCAAATTCATGGGCTACGCACTGGGTTTCCTGGTCTTCATGGGCCTGCTTCCGGTTCTCATCGGCCGCAGGATCTTCCTTCATGTCTTCGTCATTCTACTATTGCTCGCAGGCGCGCTCGGGTTGTGGGACTTCTATCGTTGGGGACATGAATACGGCCACAACCTCGATCCCAAGGCGGCCATTTCGGTTCCCGGGATGACTTACGATCCGCCGATCATCGGTTACAAGAACCTGCTCAACTTCACCGCATACTCCGGACCCGACAAGGGCGGCTGGATACTCATCGTCTCCGGCGCGTTCACGGTGGCATTGCTTGCGTGGGAATTGTGGCTCTCACGCCTGGGGAAAAAACGGTCGCAACACCTGTCGAAACTCGCCCTCTTGCTGCCCATGGTGTTGTTCCTGCCATGCTGCGAACCGGAGCCGCAGGCCATCGACTTCGGCAAGGACTCCTGCGCCGAGTGCAACATGACGATCGTGGACAAGCGCTTTGGCGCGGAATTCGTCACCGGCAAGGGCAAGGTCTTCAAGTTCGACGATGTGAACTGCATGGTAGGGTTCATCGAACGCGCGCCGCATGCGGGCGACACCGCCGCCCGGCGTTTCGTCGTTGCCTTCAACGAGGAAGGCGCGTTGGCCGAAGCCGGCGAACTCATCTTTGTGAAACACAAGAATCTCCGCACGCCGATGCGCAGCCATGTCGCCGCCTTTCGTGACAAGGCATCCGCGCAAACCACGCTCGACGAACTCGGCGGGGGCGGTGGTTTCATCTCATGGGAGGATGTCATGAACGAATTTACCGCTCCATGAAACCGATCATCCTGCTGCTATGCACCTGCTTTACGTCCGCAGCCGCGGGGGAACTGCATGTCGGCGCGGGACAAGCCCACACCACACTCGCCGCCGCCATCACGGCGGCAGCGGACGGTGATGCGATCATCGTTCACCCGGGCATCTATCAGGAGAGCAATCTGAAGATCCATAAATCCCTTAAACTCACCGGCAGCGAATGGCCGGTGATCGATGGCCGTAAAAACGGCGGAATCATCACCATCACCGCCCCAGGCGTGGAAATCAGTGGTTTCGAAATCCGCAACAGCGGAGCGAGCGGAATCGAGGATCTCGCAGGCATCAAGGTTTCAGAAACCCGCAATGCCACCGTTTCCAACAACCGTCTGCGCAACTGCAATTTCGGCATCTACATGTCCAAAGCCAGCGACTGTCGTGTCATTGACAACAATCTCCGCGGAGATCCCGATGGCGAACAGGAATCCGGCAACGGCATCCATCTCTGGTCCTGCGACAAGATCACCGTCACAGGCAATCATGTCCGCAATCACCGCGATGGCATCTATCTCGAGTTTGCAAAACAATCCCTCATTGAGCGCAATGTGGTGGAGGACAACCTGCGCTACGGACTGCATTACATGTTTTCCCACGACAGCGCCTACCGCCACAACCGCTTCGAGCGCAACGGCGCGGGCGTGGCGGTGATGTACACCCGCAACGTGGAAATGAGCTCCAACCATTTCGCCAACAACTGGGGCAGCTCCGCCTACGGTCTCATGCTCAAGGACATGGCCGACGGCCACATCACCGGCAACACTTTCGAGCGCAACTCGATCGCCATCGCGCTCCATGGCTCGAACCGCATGGAGATCGCCAACAACCGCTTCACCGAAAACGGCTGGGCCATCCAAATCCAGCGCAGCAGCTCGGACAACACCTACCGTGGAAACAACTTCAACGGCAATTCCTTCGACATCGCCGCCGATGGCGAACTCGACAACAACCGTTTCGAAAACAACTACTGGGACAAATACGAAGGCTACGATCTGAAGCGCGACGGCATCGGCGACGTGCCATTCCGCCCCGTCAGCCTCTATGCGGTGGTCGTGGGCCGCATTCCTTCGTCCGTTCTTTTGCTACGCAGTCCGGTCGTCCACCTGTTAGACCAGGCGGAGAAGGCCTTTCCCTCGATCACCCCCGAGCGGGTAGTGGATGCGAAACCCGCCATGCGCCCGAATCCGATCTCCCGTCATCCGCAACCCGAACCTACCGAAAAACCATGAAAACCAAATCCGCCATCCGTCTCCTGTTAGGAGCCGCCGCATTCGCGCTCAGCCAGTGCAACAAACCCTCGTCCGATACGGCCGCCGCTGATTCCGGCGACAGCGCGCCGGTTGCCGGCCAGTCCGCCGTGGCCGACGACGTCTCGCAAAAGGACGTCGTCAAAGTCGCGGTCGGCAGTCCCGCGCACACCACGCTCGTCGCCGCGGTGAAGGCCGCCGAACTGGTGGACGTGCTCTCCAACGCCGGTCCCTTCACCGTCTTCGCACCCACCAATGAGGCCTTTGACAAACTTCCAAAAGGCACTGTCGAGGATTTGCTCAAACCCGAAAACAAAGACAAGCTCGCCGATCTCCTCCAATACCACGTGCTGGTCGGCGGATACCGCCAGGAAATGCTCACCGATGGCAAAACCCTCGGCACCGCCAGCGGCGGATCAGTGAAAATAACCGTCAAGGACGGCAAAGTCGTGATTAACGATAGTGCCACCATCATCGGCACCGTGGAAGCCTCTAACGGACTTGTTCACGTTGTGGACGCCGTCCTGCTTCCGAAATAATTTCAAATCTCCGCCATGCTCGTCTCCCGGCACCTCACGAAATCCTTCGGCCGCCTGCGCGCGCTGGATGACGTGTGCGTGTCGATGGAGCGCGGCCAGTCGGTGCTGCTCATCGGTCCCAACGGCTCGGGCAAAACCACTTTCATCAAGTGCGTGCTCGGACTGGTCCTTCCCGAAATGGGCGAGATCACACTCGACGGCGCATGCCTGTTGGGAAACCCCGCGCCGCGCCGCAACATCGGCTACATGCCGCAGATCGGGCGTTTCCCGGACCATCTCAAGGTCGGCCAGATCATCGAGATGATGCGAGAAATCCGCCGCGGCAGCCACAGCCGCAGCGACGAGGACCTGATCGAAGCATTTGAAATCGGCAAGCTCGCCCACAAGACCGCGCGCACGCTTTCCGGCGGCATGCGCCAGAAACTCAGCGCATGCCTCGCTTTTCTCTTCGACCCGGAAATCCTCATACTTGACGAACCCACCGCCGGGCTGGATCCGCTCGCTGCGGAAATCCTCAAGGAGAAAGTCCGCGCCGAACGCGCGAAAAACAAACTCATCCTACTGACTTCCCACATCCTCAGCGATCTCGACGAGATCACCAGCGACGTGCTCTATCTGATTGACGGGCGCGTCCGATTCCATCGTCCCATCGCCGAGTTGTTCGAAGAACACGGCGATCCGAAACTCGGACGCGTCATCGCCAAAATCATGCGTGAAACCGCCGATGTTTAAGATCGTCAAATACGTTATCCGCGACATCATCCGCAGCCGCGTCATCATTGCCTATGCCTTGATCCTGCTCGCCGCGTCGTTCGGACTCTTCAACCTGGGCGGCGATGTGTCCAAAGGCCTGATCGGCATGCTCAGCCTGGTTTTGCTGGTCGTGCCGCTGGTTTGTCTGATCTTCGGCACCATTCATTTCTACAACTCGTATGAGTTCATCGAACTGCTCGCCTCCCAGCCCTTGAAACGCGGCACCATTCTTCTGGGCGAGTATCTTGGCGTGGCGATCGCGCTGTGCGGCGCGCTGCTGCTGGGCGCCGGCCTGCCGGTTCTGCTCTACGCCGCCACCGCCACCGGCTTCACGCTGCTGGCCGTCGGCATGGCCCTGACGCTGATATTCGTGGCGCTTGCCTTTCTCGGAGCGGTGGCCACCCGCGACAAGGCGCGCGGCGTGGGCATGTCCATGCTCGTCTGGTTTTACTTCGCGCTGCTGCACGGCGGACTGATGCTGCTCATCCTTTTCGCCTTCGAGGATTATCCGCTCGAAAAACCAACCATGGCGATGATCGCGCTCAACCCGATCGATCTCGGCCGCGTGGTCGTGCTGTTGCAAATGGATGTCTCCGCGCTGATGGGCTACACCGGCGCGCTGATGAAAGACCTGTTAGGCACCGCCACCGGCATCGCCTCCGCCGCCGGCATCCTCGCGCTCTGGCTCGCCATTCCACTCACTCTCGCCTGCTGGATTTTCCGCAAAAAAGACCTTTGAATTGCCAGCACTGAATTTCATCCACACACTCCCGTCCGTGTCCGTCTTCCACAAACTTCTGGCCGTCGCGCTGTGCCTGCTGATGCAGGGTCCGGCGATGCTGGTGCAGGAGGTGGCTTGGGTGAACATGCTCGTCAGCTACACGCAGGAGCGCGGTTTGAAACGCGGCGTCATTGAAACCTTCGATGGCAACCATCCCTGCGAGCTTTGCAAGAAGGCCGCCGAGCTGCGCCAGCAGGAACAACCCGACGATCCCGCCGAGAAACAATTGCCGGCACAACGCCAGCGCCTCGCATGGGCCGAAATGGTCGCCAGCGAGTTGTTGAAAATGCCGGTGATCCGCGGACATGACATTTCCGTTTCCATGATCGCCACCACCGTGGTGGATGCGGGCAAGGGTTCGGACGCGCCGGATTCGCCGCCGCCCGAGTGGGGCTGAGCCGCAGACATTGACAGCGCCGTGCTCCCATGACGCCACCCACCAACGGGTGTGCGGGACATGGTGCCGTGAAATCCGATTGTTCCCCATTGGAGACTGGCCGCGCATTGCGCCCCGGTCCTTTCATCCCCACTCACACACATTGAAACAAACATTATCCGGCAGGGGATTCACCCTGCTCGAAGTGCTCGTTGTGGTCGCGATCATCGTGGCGCTCGCGGGCATATCCGTTCCGATTTCGCGCTCAATCATGCAAAGCGCCCGCGAGAGGAACTGCGCGTCGAATCTCTGCCAGATCGGCGTGGCATCGATGCTCTACGCCTCGGACAATCAGATGACACTGCCCGTGACTTCCCACCAGCGGAGACATGGCGGCAAGTCATGGACCCTCACACTTCAACCTTATGCCTCCGGCACGATCACCTTCAAGTGCCCGAAGGACCCGGTGAAGACCAGGGGCCATACTTATGTCATCAATGATTTCCTCACGCCGCATCCCGCCGGTGCTCCGGAACTCAACTATTCGATCCTTGCGAGAATCAGCCGGCCGGAGGCCGTGATGATGTTCGCGGAGGCTTCGGAAACCTATCAGAACACGGATCACTTCCACTTCTCCGAGTTCCACGGCGGAGCAGTGCCGGACTCCGTGTTCGAATCGCAGGTCAACACCGGCGCGCACTCGGAAAAGGCCAACTACCTCTTCGCGGACGGGCACATGGAGAGCCTGTTCCGCGCCGACGCGCTGGCCAAACTCAAGGCGGCAAACTCCGCCTTTATCGATCCATCCCATATTAACTCACCATAAATCATGAATCATCCATCAACACGCCTGCTCGCGTGCCTGCTCGGTCTTTCCGCAGCGGCCCGCGCGCACCAGCATTTCGCGGCGGGCATCATCGACGCCAACCAAAACGGCCTCGCAGACGCGGGCGAATCGCTTTGTTTCGCCCAAGGCGATCCCGAAGCCGCCGTGTTCCATCTGCTGGCGCGCCCGGTCGGCCAGCGTTGCGGCGGCCACTACATGCTCAGCGAGGCCGCGCGGACTTTGTTTCCGGCGGACTCGTTCTCGATCATCGCCCTGTCGGACGGACAGTATGAACTCGCATCTCCCAACCATGCCGCCACCGGCTCGTGGATTTGGGTGGAAATCGTCAGCGTGAGCGGACCCGCCGGAGCCACCTTTGGTTTCTGGGAGGAAAACTCGAACACCGTGACCCATGCGCTGCCCGCCAACCAAGCAACGGGTAACCCGCGCTTCGTCATCAGCGAGGGCATCGATGATCCTGCGGAAGATCCTTTCGGCCACATCCATGGCCGGGCATGGACTGCGAATTTGCCGGGCGACTACATCGTCGGCATCCGCCTCGTGGACCTGAGCACTTCGGGTCCCGGCGGCGGGCCGTGGCATCAGCCGAGCAGGATATATCAATTCCATTTCACCGCCGGACCTTCGTTTCAGCCGGAACTGAAAAGAAACGCCAGCGGCGGCAACACCCTCACCTGGCAGAGCCGCATGGGCGTCTGGCAGGCGGGCAATCAAACCGGCATTCCCTTCCGCATCATGCGGAGCACATCGCTTGCCGCGGATGACTGGCAACATATCGGAACGGTCACAGGCACCACTGCGGACACCGCGACCTTCACCGATT
>Ga0315904_10003648_pt1 | contig 22489 bp, 21 predicted proteins | sample LakEriMetagenome_6_FD_203529 | JGI IMG/M metagenome (GOLD analysis project Ga0315904, IMG submission 203529) | Freshwater fungal communities from buoy surface, Lake Erie, Ohio, United States - Buoy 12 MA120 | ecosystem: Environmental > Aquatic > Freshwater > Lake | place: USA: Lake Erie, Ohio... | reverse complement strand
CTCTGACATTTGGCCTCGTAACCGATCTTTCCCTTGTCGGGATCAGCGGCACGGTCGAGGAAAGCAAGATCCTTCAAACCTGAACCTGCAGCCTTTTCACCTTTTGGAACATCTTTTCCCAGCCAGTTGATGTAAGCCACCATAGCCTGCATCTCTTTGGAATTGGTGTCGAGGGGTTGTCCGTTCAGACTTCTTTCAAAACAATCATTCACCCGTTTGTAGATATCCTCAATAGTGCCGGATCTTGCCCTGTATCTGGGATAAGTAGAAAAAACAGAACCGTAATTGTTTCCGTAGGGACGTGTCCCGGCATCGAGATGGCAGTTCTGACAATTCATGCCGTTGGTGGCATTCTTTTTCACTTTACCGTTGGGACCGAAATACTCGGCAGTCAACGCTACCAGTTCTTTTCCGTAAAGGATACTTTCCTTGTCGGGATGGCCTTCCAGTGTTGCCAGGTCGGGAGCTTTCCACAAGCCTGCATTCGGATCGACCGGAGCTGGAGCTGAGGCAGGAGCAGATTCTTTTGGCGCTTCAGCCTTCGGTGTAAAAATGACCGGATTCAGATATCCGATGAAAATCAGCAATGAGATCACCACCAGTACCAGAAAACTGACAAGAGTGGTGAGTTGTTTAATGACTCTTGTCAGAGCAATATATTTTTCATCTCTGCCTGTTTCCATAACATTATCTTTTAATGCGGGATTTTATCTTTCACAATTCCGTAAAGATAAGTGCCGATGATGGCAAAAACAAACACCACAATCATTGTCAGATACCCGTATCCGATATTGACTACCATTGGTCCGGGACAGGCACCTGAAAGCGCCCAGCCCAACCCGAAGATGGTTCCGCCACCGATGTAGCGAATGAAACTTTTATCCTTAGGATAGAACTGAATCGGGTTGCCACCTGAATCACGGATGCCGAATTTCTTGATCAGCGCTACACCAATCACACCCAACGTGACAGCAGTCCCGATAATCCCGTACATGTGAAACGACTGAAAGCGGAACATTTCCTGAATGCGGAACCAGGAGAAAGCTTCCGATTTCGCCATAACTATGCCAAACATAATTCCGGCTATGATGAATTTTAATGATTTCATGGTAAGTGAATGATGGTTATTTAGAAAATGAGAGGCATGATGAAGTGGGTCATGATCAGTCCGCCGGCGAAGAATCCTACTACCGCGATGAGGGAAGGGAGTTGCAGATCGGAGAGTCCGCTGATGGCATGACCTGATGTGCATCCTCCTGCCCAGCGTGATCCAAAGCCCACCATCAGTCCGCCGATGGCCAGAATGAGAAAACCTTTCAGCGACAACATCGCATCCAGACTGAATAATTCTTCAGGCTGCACGGATACCGGAGCGGCGAATCCCATCTCCGCAAGGTCGGCAATGGTACTCTCGGAAATCAGAACAGGTTCACCATTACTAAGGAACTGTGCGGAAATATATCCGCCGATAATGGCGCCAACCAGAAACATCAGATTCCATATCTGTGATTTCCAGTTGAAGTCGAAAAACTTGACAAACTTTCCGCCACCCGATGCAGCGCAGATGGTGCGCAGGTTGGAAGAGAAGCCAAACGACTTACCAAAGTAGAGCAGCACAAACATGGTGCCTGCAATGAAGATGCCCGAAACATACCAGGGCCAGGGTTGTTGGATCAATTCTAACATAATCGTTATTTGGCTAAGTGAAATGAGATAATGGGTTTAAACAAATGGTTGATGAGTTTTTCGGTGGCACTGGGATGAATCAGTCTTTCAATGCCTTTTCGACCCTGCGTTCCGATGCAGATCATATCCATCTCATGCATCTGATTGAAGTGAATGACTCCGTTTTCCACATCGCTGTCTTTGAGCAGATGTTTTTCGTAGTTGGTGATACCGTTCAGTTTGGCGAATTCATCCATCTGCGCCAGCACCAGTAAATTTTCAGATTCTTCCTTTACGATCTGCAGCAGGTGAACTTTAGGATGGAACGACTGCATCAGTATGTTCAGCAAATTCAAACCCTCATTTTCTGGTTTCGAGAAATTGTGCACCAGCAGAATGTTATCAATCACCAACTGCGAGCGGTCGCACATCATGGAGAGCAACGGTACCTTCGACTGACGGGCTACCATCTGTGTTTCGGTACCCGACAATTTATCTTTGATGCCCCAGGCGCCTTTCGTGCCCATCACAATCAGATCGTAATTGTTTTTCTCCGAAAAGGAAACAATCTGATCGGTCAGCTTTCCCAATACAAAATGCGTTTGAATGTTCTCGCCGTAAAGTGTTTTAAGGGTTGCCAGCTTACGCTCTGCAATTTCTTTTTGAGAGTTGACAAAGCCTGCATCGATGTCGCCGCAGGTTTCCACCTGACCTTTGGAGTTAAGTGTAACGGTGTCGGGTACATCCAGAACGTGCAGGAAATGCGTTTCCATTTCAATTTTCTCACCGAGCTTCTTCACCATCAGGTAAGCAAATTCTGCCTGAACGGAGAAATCGGTGGGGATGAGGACTTTGAGTTTAGTCATGGGTGATTAGGCATTAGGCATTAGTCATAAGTCACTAGTCACTAGTCACTAGTCGCTAGTCATTATTCATTATTCATTTGCGGACTGTCGACTAACGACTGACGAATAACGACTTACTACTATCAACTCCCTAAGCAAACACCGTCTCCCTGGCAATGATGTACACTCCCATCACCAGAATGAACCAGCCGAATGCGGGTTTGAGTTTTTCGTTTGAGATATTTTTAGAGAAGATGCTTCCGGCAATGATTCCCACGATTGCAATCGCAGAGAAAATTAGCAGGAAATTCCAGTTGATTACCTCACTTCCTTTCAGATCACCTGTAAATCCGATGAGTGATTTGGCAGCAATAATAATCAGCGATGTACCCACCGCCTGTTTCATAGGCAATCCGGCCAGGAGCACCAAAGCAGGTATGATGAGGAACCCTCCCCCTGCACCCACCAGTCCGGTGACCACTCCTACCACGATACCCTCTAACAATATCAACGGGTAGTTGTAGTGTATTTCTCCTGACTCAGACTTGCTTTTCTTTTGTTTTCTGATCATTGAATATGACGCCATCAGCATGATAATCGCAAATAGCAAAAGCAGCCCAATGGACTTCGTCACATCCAGGCTGCCAAGATAAAATAAATGTTCTGGAATTGCGGGTACTACCCATGCGCGCGTTGCATAAACCGCTATGATGGAAGGTATTCCGAATACAAAAGCGGTGCGCCAGTGGATATTGCCCATCTTCATGTGGCTGAAGGAGCCGATCAGACTGGTGAGACCGACAATAAATAAAGAATAAGCAGTTGCCAGCACTGCATCAATGGAAAATAAATACACCAGGATGGGAACGGTCAGAATGGAACCGCCTCCGCCAATCATACCGAGCGACAAACCCATGATGATTGCACCTACATATCCTATGATCTCTAAATCCATGGCAGTTAAGGGTAAAATTATAGTAAAACTGAGTGCAAATTATAGGAATAACTGAGTGCAAAGATCGTTCAGCAGCTTTCCCGCTTTTTGCGACTTAGGTTACATAATGGAATTCAAAGCCGGCACAATTATTAAGTGTCTGAAAATCAGGATTATTTAATTAATTAAGACTGAAAAATCAGTTTGATTCCCCTACTACAAAAGTACTTCCGCCAACAAAAATCAAATCATTTTTTCCGGCTTCATGTTTGGCGGCGGTCAATGCATCACCGACCGAATCATAGGATTTACCCTTGAGCCCACAGGCCAGGGCTTCCTTTTTAAGTATCCCGGCAGCCAGTCCGCGCGGAATATCGGGCTTACAAAAATAGTAGGATGCGTTTTTGGGGAACATCTTCAGAACAGTGGACACATCTTTGTCGCTGACCATTCCAACCACCATGTGCAGCTTCCTGAAATCATATTTCAGAAGCTGGCTCAAAACAGCCGCTATGCCATCGGTGTTGTGTCCGGTGTCGGCAATGATCAATGGATTTTTTCCCAGCACCTGCCACCTGCCGGCGAATCCGGTGTTCTTTTTAACTGAGGCGAGTGCTTTGCGGATGTTTTTCCGGTTCAGTTCAAATCCTCTTTCCTGAAGTATCTCCACAGTTGCAAGTACAGCAGGAATATTTTTCGACTGATACCAGCCACCGAGATCCAGTTTCAGATCCCTGATATAAGGTTGCTTGTTTTTTCTGATGTCGAGAGCGAGGTGAAACGGATCACTCTCCTCTTCAATGATGGTCGCTTTGAAAATTTGATCGGCAAAACAAACAGGAGCCTGATGCTGCTGAGCCTTTTTTTTGAAAATGGTCGTTGTTTCTTTCTGTGTGGTGCCAATCACCACCGGAACATCCTTTTTGATGATCCCTGCTTTTTCAGTGGCTATTTTTTGCAGTGTATTTCCGAGCAGATTCATGTGATCCCACTGCACATTGGTGATGACCGATACTAACGGTGTGACCACATTGGTAGAATCGAGCCGGCCGCCGAGACCGGTTTCAATGATGGCGATATCCACATCTTTGACGCTGAAGTAGTCGAAGGCAAGTCCTACCGTCCATTCAAAAAAGGAGGGCTGTATTTTTTCGAATGCTTTCCTGTGTTTTTTGACGAACCTGACCACATCGTTTTTACCGATCATTTTTCCGTCGATGCGGATCCGCTCTCTGAAATCTTTCAGGTGAGGCGATGTATACAGCCCGGTTTTATAGCCGCTTTGCTGCAGGATGGAGGCAAGCATGTTGGAAACAGAACCTTTGCCGTTGGTTCCCGCAATGTGCACGCAGCGAAAATCCAGCTCGGGATGATCGAGCAGCTCCATGATGGCATGTGTATTATCGAGATTGGCTTTGTATGCCGCCGGACCGATACGGTGAAACATCGGCAGCTGTTCGAAAAGATATTCGAGCGTTTCGTTATAGGTCATTTCGCCTTGAACACAAACGTGATGGTGCCACGCTGCTCTTCTACTCCGGATGCACTCCTGCTGAATTTGGCTTCTCTGGCGGCCTGTTTGGCTTTGTTCACCAGTACAAGAGCCTGTGAAGTAGAACCTCTCGCAGGTCCGTTAACGGTCAGCACATTACCGTCTTTATCGACAATGACTTCTATCACCACTTTGCCGAACTCCTGTGAGTCGTCGCTGATGGTTGGCTTACGTGTCAGCGATCGTCCGGCCAGATCAAATGAAATACCTGAATCGCCTTTTCCGGTTCCGGTATAATTTTTCGAATTCGGATCACCATCGGGACTACCCTGATCACCGGGCTTACCTGTAATCCCTTCGCCACCGGGAGTGCCGGTGGAAGGATTGTTTTTCTTGCCGGGATAAAGCGCTCGTGGGTCAGGCTTGGGCTCTTCCGGTTTTTTGGGCTGCTCAATAGGTTTGGGTGTGGGCTTCGGATTTTCAACCGGCTTGGGTGTTGGTTTCTCCTTCACAATTTTAGGAGCATCTTCTACCGACTGCGTCAGGTTTGGCTGTGGCTTCACCGGATCAGGTTTACTCACTTCGGGCTCGGTCAGTTCATTCGCATTCGACTCCGTCTCGGAAGTGTTATTGGTAGGATTTATCGGCTGCACGTCGCCCATGCCCTGATCAGAGCTCCCGAAGTTGATCAGAATGCCCTCTTCTTCCGGTGGCGGAACGGGAGCCATCAGTTTGATCCAGATCAGAATCAATAACAGGATGCCATGGACAAACAACGTGCCCATCACACCCGCCCGATTCGACTTCTTATTTACCTCTGCCTTTATCAATTTACTTTTTGAAAAATATATTAAGTCTATTTCCAATCCACCCACTATCCCACTATCCCACTACCCCACTATCCTACTACCCCACTACCCCACTACCCCACTACCCCACTATCCCACTTCTATTTCTCCGGATTCGTCGCCAGCACCATCTTCACCTTCAGTCGGTTCACCACATCCATCACCTTCACCACATTTTCAATGGGAACGGTATTGGCAGAATGAAGCACCACTACCGGTTCTGATTTGCCCGCGATGAAGTTGGTGAGCGCAGGCTCAAGCTGGTCGACTACAATAGGTTGACCGTCGAGGAAGTATTCAAGATTTTCGTTGATGGCCACCGATACTGTCAGGTTTTCTGTTGGCTTAGCGGTATCACTGCTGGGCAGCAACAACTTCAGCGTGTTGACATTCGGCACGATCAGCGTCGTGATAAGCATGAAAAATATCAACAGCAAAAACACCAGATCCGTCATCGACGACATCTCAAAATTTGCTGATACTTTATTTCGGGATCTAATGGCCATGTATTAATGAATAATTTATAAGGCAACAGGAATACAGATTCAAGTTCGCGGCGGAATCGGATGGTGATTACGGATGAGTTAATTATTTCTATTGTCTATTGTCCATTGTCTATTGACAATTATCACTCGGTCCACCGCTCACTGAGTGATTGCCGGAGGCAATCGAATCGAAGTGAGCCTCCGGAATGCTACTTCGCCGGCTCCTGCAACAAATCCATGAACTCAATGGAACTGTTCTCCATCTTAAACACCACTTTCTGCACCATCGCGGAAAGCAGGTTATAGGCTACCAGGGCGAAGATCCCTACGATCAGTCCGGCAACCGTCGTCACCATCGCTTCGTACATACCGCCGGAGAGCAGACTGATGTCGATGGTTTTGCCGGCCTTCGACATATTATAGAACGCCTTGATCATCCCGGTAACGGTACCCAGGAAGCCCAGCATGGGAGCGGCTCCGGCTACAGTTGCCAGCAGCGAAAGTCCTTTTTCCATCTTCACCACTTCAATATTGCCGATATTTTCGATGGCTTTTTCAATGTCGTTGAGAGGTTTCCCGATACGTGCGATTCCTTTTTCGATCATGCGGGCTGTCGGACTGTCGGTATTGCGGCAAAGGGAGCGTGCGGCGTCAATATTGCCGTTGCTGATGAAGTCACGGATGTTGTTCATGAAGTTCGGATCATCTTTCGACGACTTCCTGATAGCGAAATACCGCTCCACAATGATGTATACCGCAATGATCGAACACAAAGCGATCGGTACCATAATAGGTCCGCCTTTCAGGGCCAGGTCAAAAAGTGAAAGTGTTTCCTCGGTTGCAGTGGTGGCTGCAGCCAGACTGTCGGTCGTGGCCGATGTTATCTGAAGGATCAGGCTCATGTAGCTAAAGTTCTGAATTTAAGTTTCAAAGGGTAAAATTACTCCGATAGCTTACCTGACTTTTTAGGTTGGAACGACGATTGTCAACAATCCGATGTTAATATGTGGGTTAACGGAAGAAAAAGCGGGTTTAGTGTGTGAATGGGGTCAGACGGTCGAAGTCGATTATCCAGAGTCAGGAAAGGGTCAGGAAGAAGGTCAGGCAATGGTCAGGAAGGTGACAGGCGGTTTGCCGTCAATGTGTTGTAGAGACGCAAGGCCTTGCGTCTCTACAACACATTGACTAATGACCCTTCGATGCGGTTTTGATTCGCTCAATCGCTTATCAAAACCTTACTCAGGGCATCGCTAATGACTAATGACTATTGTCCAACGCCCATCATAAAAAATCAATCATAATTGATCATAACAATCATAACTAATCATTTATCATCTATCCATATAAACACTCATCGACGGATACGCAAAGCCGGTATTATTGCTCTTCACAATTTTGATGATCATGAAATTGATCTCTTCTTTCACTTTCATCATGATACCAAAATCATTGGTGATGACCTGATAGGTAACTCTGATGTCGAGTGAGCTGGCGGCGAAATGATCAAATCTTACCAAAGGATCGCTCGCGATTTGCTCGTGGTTGTCGATGACTTTTCTGATCTGATCAAGGATGTTTTGCAGATCTTTCGGATCAGTGGAATAAAGCAGTCCGATGTGATGCTTGACTCTCCACAGGGTTCTTTCGGTGATGTTTTCCAGTTCGGCGTCCACCATTTTTTTGTTGGGAACTGTCACTTGATTTTTGTCGAGTGTGCGAATGCGCGTACTCCGGAGTCCGATATGCTCCACATGGCCTTCGATAGTTCCAACCTTTACATGATCACCAATGGTGAATGGTTTATCCAGGAAGATGGTGAATGATCCAAGCAGATTCTCCAGCGTTTCTTTCGCGGCAAGGGCGACGGCAAGTCCTCCAATTCCCAGTCCGCCAATAAGCGTCACCACATTGACTTCAAAAACGGAGGCCAGAACAAAAAAGAAGCTGAGAATCCCTACAATGATTTTCAGTCCGTCGCGGAAAAAGGGAATCAGTTGGTCATCTAGTCTGGATTCGGTTTTGCTTGCGCGATGCACCAGGATGAGACCGAAAAAATCTACCACTCTCATCAGCACCCAGGTAATGGAACCGATGAGAACGATTTTATAAATGATATTGACGATAATTTCCGGACTCCATTTTTCTCCCGGCTGCGTTTCCCAGCTCTCCGGGAAATCGAGATGACTGACCGCGATGTAGGCAACGATCAGAAACAGTACCCAGGAAAAAGGCTTCTTCAGTAAATCATGAAACTCCTGTGCGGATGCCTGTCCGGAATATTTTTTGATCAGACGGAAAAGCAGCATCGATGAAAACCGCGTCACATAATGGCGCAACAGCAATCCGACCAGCAGAATGCCGGCAAACCACAGGTAGTTTTCTATACTGTTTCCCCAGTAAACCTGATCGAGAAAATTTCTGACACCGTCGTTCATTTTACATCAGTTTCTTCAACGCAAGGGTAAAAGCTGTTTCGGCAATTCTTGTTTTTCCGGGATGCAGTTTGTGCACATCCGCAAGTGCTGACTTAATTACTTTGGATGCATCGTGGAAAATGTTGGTATCGGTAACGCTCTCGCTTCCGGTAATCAGAAACGCGAATACACGAGCCATGCCGCAGTTGGAAATGAAATCAGGAACCAGTGATACCTGCAGATCGGTATAGGTTCCGGTCGGACCAAAGAAAATTTCCGGATCTGCAAACGGTACATTGGCGCCACAGGAAATCACTTCCACTCCGCCCGCAATCATGTCATCAATCTGGTCTCTGTTCACCAGTCGCGACGCTGCCGCGGGAATAAAGATTTCCGCACCGCTGTTCCATATTTTTTGGTTGATCTCATCAAAGCCCATCATGTTGGGCGACACCAGGGTGTTGCCGTGACGGTTGTTATACAGCTCAGTGATTTCCTCAAATGAAAAACCTTTGGGATTCAGCACACCGCCGTTACGGTCGATGATGCCGGTGATGACCGCGCCCGACTGCGCCAGATAAAAACCCGCTGCGGCACCTACGTTTCCCCAGCCCTGGATGATGGCTCTTTTGCCTTTGATGCTTCCGCCGAAAATATCATAATAGTGGCGCACCGATTCAGCCACTCCGAAACCGGTGATCAGGTCAGCTACTGTATATGTTTTTCCTCCCGGAGGAGCAATCGTTTTATCGGTAACGGGTAGTATAACGCCTTTGCGCAAACGTTCAATTTTTTCCCGCTTGACAGTATGGTCGCCGCCCAGGTGTCCGTTCACTACACCCTCCTGAGGATGCAGCAAACCGTATCGCGAAGTGATATCGATGACGTCATGGATTTCATCCACATTCAAATCGCCTCCGGTACCATAATAATGTTTCAGCAACGGCATCACCGCTTTGAACCATCTCTCCAATACCCCTTTTTTTCTCGGATCGGCCGGATCGAAGTTGATGCCCGATTTCGCGCCGCCAATCTGCGGACCCGAAACCGTGAATTTCACCTCCATGGTTTTGGCCAGCGAAGTCACTTCGTGCTTGTCGAGCCCTTTTCTCATGCGGGTACCGCCACCGGCAGCACCTCCTCTCAGCGAGTTGATCACCACCCAGCCCTCAGCCTCAGTTTCACTGTCTTTCCATTCAAAGACCACCTCGGGACGCTTTTCTTCAAATCTTTTTAGTTCTTCCAGCATAGTAATATATGGGGCGCAAAGATATGATAATGAGATTAGAGTTCTGAGATTACTGAAGTACGATAAGTTCCACTATCATCATCATATCAAGACATTACAGTCTCCTTGTTTTCTGTTTGATAAGGTCTTCAGATTTAAACGATGGTCCTGAATGAAATTCCAATGCAAATCAACCGAACGGGATGATTTAAAAGAGACACGATTCTTAGGTATTCATATTCAATATTTTACGTAATCGTAATCATTAAATAGCCGTAAATGACACGATTGCTCGAGTCTGTCACCATTTTTTAAAAATGTATCCCGTATCAGGGTTAACCCTGATTTGCGTTTCCGTGAAAAATTGCTTTATTTGTATAAAGCCGCAGAAGTGCTCCTATCACATCGTATTGGATGGATAGGCGAAATAGGGAAGTGGTTATAAACAAGTTATAGCCCATTTTTAAAAACATATCTAATAGAAATCGAAAATGAATAATTGGTCAGAATTAAAAAAAATAGGATTCCGCTTCTTGTTTCCATTCTTCATACTTTGGACATCCGTATGGAATTTAATCCCTTACGTTGACCAATGGATATATCAGTTTTACTACTACCCTTCATTTTTTGTCCAAAATTTCATTTTAAGACTTTGGGATAGTCCTGGATGGGAACATAGCCCAACCGGTAGTGGGGATACCTTAGATGATTGGATTTTACTTTTTGCATATTTAACCCTTTCAATAATAATTTGTTTTGTTTGGACGCTAGTCGATAGAAATCGGACTAATTATTCAAAATTAGAAACAGGACTTTGCATTGGATTGAGATATTATTTGGCTTTCGTAATGTTTGGATATGGTATTGATAAACTTTTTTTGCTTCAAATGCCTTATCCTTCATTAACCCAACTTTATACTCCATTGGGAGAATTTACCCCCATGCGGCTCACTTGGATGCATATTGGCTATTCGCACTATTACCAATTTATTGGTGGATTATTAGAAACTTTAGGCGGATTATTAATTTTGTTTAGAAAAACTAAATTTATTGGTGGCTTGCTTTTGCTTATTGTAATGACACAAGTAGCAATGCTCAATTATTTTTATGGTGTTCCGGTGAAAATATTTTCAACCTTTCTCCTATTAGTAATCATTTACATCCTAAAAGATAATTTATTGGCTTTGGGTAAATTTGTATTAGGGAGAGAAAACCAAAAAATAATAGTGAACTCACTCAGCATTAAAAATAAGTGGCTAAAAATAGTGAGAATTATTTTAAAGATTAGTTTTATTGCTTACGCTTTTGGAGCAACTTTTTACTATTCGGCAGACTATTATTTTCAGCAAAAAGAAATTAAAAACATTTCATTATATGGTGCTTATAAGGTGATAGAATACAGGAAAATTGATAAAGACACAACCTCCAAACCAAATTCGGAAAGATGGAATTACGTGGTTTTTGGTGAAGGCTTGGAAGAGAACCAGAGTTCTACTTTAATAAGGCAAGGTTATTCTAGTTATATAAAAGCAAAGACAACAATCACTTCCCTTGATAGTATTAACATTGCGTTCAGCGGAGATGAATCGATTTATTTTATAGGAAAATATATTATAACTAATGATATAGTTGAATTGTCAGGGAAAATTAAAAATGATGTGATAACCGTAAAATTGAAAAAAGACAACCATAAATTAGTTTTACCAAATAAACAGTTTAAATGGATTATGGAACAAAGTGACTTTTAGAAAAAACGGGCTATAACATCGGTTTGGCAATATGGCGGCTGAAGTGCTTCTACGAAACATTTGTGCGAGGTTCAACATTAGGAATTGTAACCATCCCTAAAACTCGGACTGATTAAAAGCAGAAAAATATTCTTAACTTTAATCAGTCATATGAAAACAACCAAATTCATTGAAAATCAGATCGTGCAGACCATAAAGGATTACGAGGGCGGTAAAAAGGCGGAGGCTATTTGTCGGGAACTGGGCATTACCCAATCAACATTTTATAACTGGAAGAAGCGCTATGCGGGCATGGATGGCGATCAGCTCAAACGGCTCAAAGAGCTGGAGGAAGAGAACCGAAAGCTGAAAAACATGCATGCAGAGCTGGCTTTAGACAACAAAATGCTGAAGGATGTGCTCTCAAAAAAGTGGTGAAGCCTGGTGAGAGGAAAGACATGGCTGTTTATCTGATGGGATCCTATTCGATAAGCACCACCAGAGCTTGCAGGGTAGTTCAATTACCCAAGTCCATGTTCTATTACCGATCTGTTAGGGATGACGGGCCGGTAATCGATAAGCTACTTGAGTTGTCTCAAAAACACCATCGGGAAGGCCAGGATAAACTTTACGAGAGAATTCGTAATGAGAGACTCATTTGGAACTATAAGCGTGTACGGAGAGTGTATGTCCTCCTGGGACTCAAGCAGCGCAAGAGAACCAATCGCAGACTACCGAACAGGGAGCGAAAGGCATTGACCCTTCCTGTAGGCCATAATGTGAGCTGGTCAATGGATTTTATGCACGACACAATGCTGAGCGGTCGTCCTTTCAGAACTTTGAATATTATAGACGATTATAACAGACAAGCCCTAACTATAGAAGTAGACTTTAGCTTCCCTTCAATTGCAGTTTTAAGAGCATTGGAGAGAGTCATCCATAAGCACGGGAAACCGCAGCAGATAAGAACCGATAACGGACCGATGGATGGATGACTATAACTACCATCGGCCACGCGAATCACTCAACAACAATTCAACAGCACATCAACATCAAATAATTTGTATTTTAGCATGCAGTCCGAAAAAGGGGATGGTTACACCTGCAAGCGGCGTGGACGACTCGACAACAATTAAACCTATGACTATTTTGAGCATCATATATTAAAATCAAAAAGCATGATGAAAAAGATAATTAGTATGATACCGTTATTACTTATGGGAATAACAATTTATGCTCAACAAGAAAACCAATCTTGCGGAACCTCAGTACCTGATGAAATGTGGGAAAATGAGTTTCAAAAATTAATTTCAGAATACAAAACTAAACAAAAAAGCCAAAAGCAATCTTCAACAGTTTATACTATTCCAATTATCTTTCATGTAATACATAGCGGACAGCCTGTTGGCACTTTTCCTAATATTTCACAAGGACAAATAAATTCTCAGATAACTGTTTTAAATCAAGACTTTAGTGGCAATGGATTTAATTCTTCTAATTATCCTTCTAATGCTTTTGTAAATTGGGTAATCACTCAATCATTACCCTCTGCTAATTCTGATAGTAACGGTAGGGTAAAAATAGCGGACGTTGGGATTCAATTTTGTTTAGCAACAAAAGATACTAGCGGTAATTTACTAACCGAACCAGGAATCAATAGAGTTAATTTCCTGTCTTTGAATTTGCCAAATCCGAGTAGTTTTTCTACTCAAGCTACTATGAAGTCTTATCTTGACAGTATACTTAAGCCTCAGACCGTTTGGGACGTAACTAAATATCTTAATGTTTGGATTACTGATAAAAACAACGCATTAAGCTATACCGGAGTATCATCTGTACCTCCCTTAAGTGGCTTATTGGGTGTACCTAATAATTCGACCGATTCAACCGATGGTATTTGGTGTTTTGCGAAAGTAATTGGTTCTAATAATTTATTTCCTAATGGTATTTATGGTTCCCCATTGGTTGAGGGCAGAACCCTCACTCACGAGGTTGGACATTATTTAGGTCTCAGACATATTTGGGGCGATGGGGCATGTGCCACTGACTATTGTGATGATACTCCACCAGCGGCAGCGCAAAATATTGGGACACCCACATCTTATCCATTAAATGCGGGTTCGTGTAGCGGTCCGTCAAACTCTCCAGATGGAGAAATGTTTATGAATTTTATGGATTATTCTCGGGACCCTTACAAGTATATGTTTACTCCTGACCAAACTATAAGAATGCAAACAGCAATGATAAATAGCCCTTTAAGAAATCAATTAGGAAATCATAATTTATGTTCAGTTCCGCTTGGACTCAATTATGAAAATTTAGATAACAAGATTTCCATTCACCCAAATCCAGCTAAGACAGAATTAAACTTAAATGTATCCCCTAACGACATAGTTGAAGCTTCAATAAGCAACCTGCTTGGACAAGTTTTAATAAAAACAAAATATCAAAATCGCATTGATATTTCGGGTTTGCCTAATGGGATTTACATTATTACAATCTCGAGAGGAAAATTAAACCAGATTCAAAAATTTATAAAGGAATAATGGCAAAAGATTTAACGCCAGCAGGTAGCAGCGTGTAAGCAATATTGCCTTGCTGCAGGCGCAAAACAAGGCAACATCGCCTACATTCAAACCTTTTTAGCAAATTATAAAAAGTTGACAGGACAATTCATAGATACCTTAAGATTTTCATGGAAGTCACCCCCACAATTTGGGGATGGCTTTTTCTATTTGGACACAGATTTTGGCAATATCAGGGTTTTCGACACTAAAGGTAATTTGCCTGTAATCATAACTGTACCCGATGGCCCCAACGTTATTGAACATCAAATTTCTCTTGTAAATGATTTAGCCAAATATTATCGAGTAATATGTTTTGAATATCCGGGATTTGGATTTTCATTTCCAAATAATAAATACGACTACTCTTTTTCTAATGGCTCAAACTTATTATTGCAAGTAATGGACATCCTAAAACTAAGTAAAGTGTCTTTGCTTTTTTCATGTTCCAATGGATATTATGCCATCCAAGCAGCCATTGTGAACCCTGAAAGATTTAATCATATTTTTTTATCACAAACACCATCCATTCATTCTATATTAAAATGGACGGAGAAATCAATTCCCTATTTGCTTAAAGTACCATTAATTGGGCAATTGACAAATGCTGTTCTTGCTAAGAAACTTGTCTATGTATGGTATAAGTATTCACTGCCTAAAAATCATGAATCAAAACATGAATATTCCCAAATAGCTAAATCTTCAATTGCAAATGGTGGCTGTTTTTGTCTTTCATCCTTGGTTCAAGGATTAAACAAGGACAGAAAATCAGAACTTAATCTAATAGGCGTTCCGACCACTTTAGTTTGGGGGGCGATTGACTTCACGCATAGAAAAACAGATAAAAACTCGATAAAGGAACATATTAAAAACTGTGAGATAATCGAATTCAATAGTTGTGGACATTTCCCGGAACTTGAAAACAGAAAGGATTATGTCAAACTGATCAATGAAAGAATAAAAAAATAACCTGTTACAACAACACCTACACGCAATACCCTTCGGGATACTGCTTATAGCTAAACCGTTAGCGGTACGGCTAAAATATATTTGATTAAACAATACATCGTATTGAGCGTCAAACTACTTATGAAAAAATGACATGAAAAAAACAATAATCATTCTAACAACTCTTCTGAACCTCACATTCATTGGAAAAGCACAGACCTTTGACCCTTTTTTGGCCAGTGAACTACAAAACAAAATTGATAGCTTTAGAACCGCGAATAATCTAAAAGGTATTTCCGCAAGTGTTATTTATCCCGGAATCGGCACATGGAAAGGTGTGACAGGAACTTCACATACCGGCACGCCTATTACATCTGATATGTTGTTCGGAATTGCGAGTAATACAAAACTATTTACTGGAGTGCTTTTGTTAAAATTAGCAGAAAATAATATCATCCAGTTGGATGATTCTTTGCATCAATATCTCCCGTCATTTAACAACATTGATTCAAATATCACTCTAAGACAACTACTGAATCATACAACCGGCTTAGATGATGTAACAAGCATTACAGGATATGCTGATTCAATGTTGACGAATCCAAATCGGCTATTTACAGCCAGCGAATTAATGACTTGGGTTGGACCACCTTCCTTTACTCCTGGTACAGGTTGGGAATATTGCAATACCAATTATCTTCTTGCAGCCATGATTGCTGAAAGTGCTACTGGAATTAGTTACAGCCAACTTTTACGAGATAGTATTTTGACCCCACTTCAACTCGACAGTACCTTTCTTGATGTTTATGAAACAATTTTATATCCAGTTGCACACCCATGGCAAGCAGGTGTAAACAACAATTCCATCCCAAGAACTTCTGTTAATAGCGCAGCATGGGCTGCAGGTGCTATGTACTCCACATCAGGGGAAATGGTTGAATGGTATAATGCACTTATGAATGGTCAGGTTTTAAATTCCAACTCATTTAATGAAATGACTACTTTCGTTGGATCTGGTAATTATGGCATGGGGATTAGTCAGGCGACCGTTATTGGCAGAACTGTTTGGACACACGGTGGAACTATTTGGGGTGGTTATAACTCTTCAATGATGTATGACACTGCTACAGGAATAATCATTTGTGTGCTTATTAATCAACTCCCTGCGCAAGCTTTTCAAGTTTCTATCCAGTTACTTTCCACCTCGATTAATAACCCTGTTGGGTTTAATGAAAATACAATTCCTGAAAAACTGATTACAGTTTATCCAAATCCAACAAATGGACTCGTTCAGATTGAAATACCAAATCAAACCATTAAGAGTATTAAGGTTTACGACTTACAAGGTCAATTAATTAATGAAACAGCCGAAAGTGAGTTTAACCTTTCAGACTGCTCGACTGGAACATATTTTATAAGAGCCCAAACAGAAAAAGGCTTCTACAATTACAAACTCATTAAAAAATAAATCAAGGACAAGGACTAAAAGAGAAGCACGAACCGTTAACAGCACCTACCCAAAAGTGGCGGTTCGGTGGTTAAATCAAGCTTTGTGCTTCTATCAAAGTTTGTGCATGGTTAACAGTGAAGTGCTTCGAAATCGCCACCTTCGGGTAGCTGCCAAATCGTCACTTATCCTCCATAAACAGCACCACTACTCGAGTCTTTTTCAGCTCCGGTAACAGACGAAAAAACATTTGTTCTTCCCAGATGCCGCAGCAATCCCAGGAATGCAAAGATGAGTGCTTCTTTAAACTGCACCACATTGCTGTCGGGAACCACTACGTGTATGCCGTGCCGTGAGATGTGCTCTTCGATGGTTTCTATCAGGAAATGGTTGAAGGCTCCTCCGCCGGTAGTGAACAGCGTGGTGCCGGGCGCCAGAAAAAGGCAGTTGCCGATCTGCATGCCGATATGCTCCACGGTAGTCCTGAGCCGGTCTTCAATGCTGTAGTTGCCGTTGCTGATCAGCGGCAGGAAAGCTTTTTCAAACCACTCGCGGCCCAACGATTTTGGTCCCTGCTGATGATAAAATGCGAGACTGTTCATCTGATCGAGCAGCTCTGGAATGATCTGTCCGTTCATGGCCAGATCACCGCCGCTGTCGAACTCCAGGCCGCGACGGGAAGCCAGGTAGTTTAAGGCGGTATTGGCCGGACAAATATCAAAGGCAAGTCGTTTGCCTTCTTTTTCGAACGAAATATTGGCAAACCCTCCCAGATTCAGACAGAATTTGTGACCACCAAAAAGGTAGTGGTCTCCTACGGGTACTAACGGAGCCCCTTGTCCGCCCAATGCCACATCCAGGGTGCGGAAGTCGCAAACCGTGGTGATGCCCGTGGCAGCTGCAATGGCCGCACCGCAGCCCAGCTGAAATGAAACGCCCTCTTCAGGTCGGTGGAATATAGTATGTCCGTGAGAAGCAATCAGTTGTGGCTGTATGCCTTTTGCCTTGAAAAATTCACGGGAGCATTCGCCAATGTATTTTCCATAGTCACTGTGAAGTTTGGCCAGCGACCAGGCATCCTCGCCAAAGGCGGATGTCAGCCGGTTTCTCCACGGGTCGGTATAAGGCAGAGTTGCTGCTTCCAATATCTCAAACTGCCACAGACCGCCAGCTTCTTCAAACCGGCAAACGGCAATATCCAGCCCGTCGAGTGAGGTTCCCGACATGATGCCGGCAATGGTCCAGGGAGAATTCATAGTCGAAAATTGTGCGTGAAATTAGGTAATTCGGTTGAAGTTGATGAAAGTCAATGCCATTGGAGCCCCGCCTGTGTGCTAAATCTTTAAGATTCAGGCATCAGATGACCTAAAAAAGTTACCTTTGTAACCCTCAATTAAGATACGATTTACCTTATGAAATTCGAATTGACCGAAGAGCAGCTCATGATTCAGCAAGCTGCACGCGATTTTGCTCAGAATGAATTACTTCCGGGCGTTATTGAACGCGATGAACACCAGAAGTTTCCTGCAGAACAGATTAAAAAGCTCGGAGAACTGGGCTTTATGGGCATGATGGTGGATCCCAAGTACGGGGGTGCCGGACTGGATACCATTTCTTATGTGCTGGCCATGGAGGAGATCTCCAAGGTGGATTCTTCCGCTTCAGTGGTGATGTCGGTGAACAACTCACTGGTTTGCTGGGGACTTGAAACCTTCGGCAATGAGGAACAAAAGCAGAAGTATCTGGTGCCTCTGGCAAAAGGAGAAATCATTGGTGCTTTTTGCCTCTCTGAACCTGAAGCGGGCTCCGATGCCACTTCTCAGCGCACTACCGCCATCGATAAAGGCGATCATTATCTCCTTAACGGGACCAAAAACTGGATCACCAACGGCAGCACGGCTTCGGTGTACCTGGTGATGGCGCAAACCGATGTAGCCAAAGGACACAAAGGCATCAACTGTCTGATCGTGGAAAAAGGAATGCCCGGATTCACGGTCGGACCAAAGGAAAATAAACTCGGCATCCGCGGAAGCGATACACACTCGCTCATGTTTACCGATGTGAAAGTGCCCAAAGAAAACAGGATAGGGGAGGATGGCTTTGGTTTTAAATTTGCCATGAAGACACTAACGGGCGGGCGTATAGGAATTGCTGCGCAGGCCCTGGGTATCGCATCAGGTGCTTTTGAACTCGCACTCAAATATTCGAAAGAAAGAAAAGCTTTCGGAAAAGAAATCATCAATCACCAGGCCATTCAGTTCAAGCTGGCCGATATGGCTACCGAAATTGAAGCAGCCCGATTGTTGTGCCTCAAAGCTGCCTGGCTGAAAGATCAGCACCAGGATTATAACATGGCCAGCTCCATGGCCAAGCTGTTTGCGTCAAAAGTGGCGATGGACACTACAGTGGAAGCAGTTCAGGTACACGGCGGTTACGGTTTTGTGAAAGAGTTCCATGTAGAACGTCTGATGCGTGACGCTAAAATCACACAGATCTATGAAGGTACTTCTGAAATACAGAAAATTGTAATTTCCAGAGGACTCCTCGACTGATATTCACCAATAGCATAAACCACTCCGGAATGCGCCTTCAAAGGTTTTACCTTCTTTTGACTTTACTTTTGTTAAGCTCCTGTGTGCCGCTCAGGAAATATGTTTACCTGCAGGATGGTGAAGGAACATCCAGCACGGGTAAGATGCCTGAGTTTGAAATGACAATAAAGTCAAACGACCTCCTTTCGATTCAGTTGTTCACCGTGAATGCGGAAGCATTTCCGGGCATAGCCTCCACCATCGACAAACAGGTAATCGACAACCGGTCAGCTTATGAAAAAGGGTTTGTGGTGGATGTGGATGGGAATGTCGAGTTGCCCATGGTAGGTAAAGTTAAATTAGGAGGACTCACGCTGACCACCGCACGGGATACATTGGTGGGGCGTTTCAGTTATTTTATTGATGAGCCGGTGGTGCTGATCAAAAAGCTGAGCTTCAAGATTACCATACTCGGTGAGGTAGCCAAACCGGGGTTGTATTATATTCCGAATGAAAAGATCACCTTTCTGGAAGCAATCGGTTTGGCAGGTGACCTCACTTACTACGGAAACAGGAAAACGGTTAAAGTAATCAGACAGACTGCAGACGGTTACCGTGAAATTCCGGTAGACCTCACCACAAAGGCGCCGTTGAATTCAGAAGTGGCGTACCTGCATCCTGATGATGTCATTTATGTTTCAGCCGTGAAGCGCCGCGGCGCCGCCACCGTGAGTCCTTCTGTAGCCGTCATCACTTCCGTTGTGGCTACCCTGACGCTGGTGCTTTCACTTGTATTCAGGGAAACAAATTAAAAATGGCTAAAGAAAAAAAATACGGTCGCGCTACCGATGATGAAATTGATGTTTCCGGACTGATGCGTGAGATCAGTGATAAACGACTTTGGTTTATCATTTCACTTGTCATGTGCCTGAGCCTTTCTTTTCTGTACATTAAATTCAAGCTTCCGGTTTACGAAGCCTCCGCAAGCGTGCTGATTCAGGAATCGAATCAACCCGCCATGAAGATGGAAGATTTTCTGATGGGCGATCTGTTCGGTGATCAGGCCAACATCGCCACCGAAAAGGGAGTCATCGGTTCCAGAAGTGTCATGCGTCAGACCATTCGTGAATTGAACCTCGGAGTCAGCTATTACAACACTTCCGTGCTTCCCTATCTGCCACGGTATAAAAAGCAGCCTTTTATCGTAGTTGTCGATTCCACTTCCGTGATACCGGGATGGATCTATGACAAACCTTTTTCATTGGTGTTTGCAGATAACAAAACGTTTAAGCTCAGCATCAATACGGAGGACGACAGCAAGAAGGAGTTTTCTTATTCGGCCGTTCATGAGTTCGGTAAAAGAATCGATACCGAGCACTTCGGGTTCCTTGTCAAAGTAGATTCAACGGTGGTCAGAAATGAAGATTATGATGATTTTGAATTTATCATTCATTCGGAAAGCCGTCAGGTGAACGATTATCTCACCAGACTGAAAATCGAATCTCCCGACAAGGATGCCACCATTGTAAAGCTCACTTTTCAGGATGAGATACCACAAAGAGCCGTTGATGTGCTGAACAAACTCTGTGAAGTGTATATCAATCTCGATATCCAGGATAAGACTTCAGTTGCTTCATTGACACTTCAGTTTGTGGATGAACAGCTCGAGAAAACCAGCGAAGTGGTGAAGTCCATCGAGGCGGAACTGCAGCAGTTTAAGGAGAAGAACAAAACCGTTAATCTGAGTGAAGAAAGCAAATCATTTCTCGACCGGCTGAACACCATGGATGTCGAGAAAATGAAATCCGACATCGAGCTGCGATCACTGGACAACCTTTATAATTATGTTTCTTCCAATGTTGATATGACTGAGATGGCTCCTTCCGCATTGGGAATTCCCGACCCGCTGCTGATGGAACTCATTTCCAAATTTCAGGAGCTGCAGGATAAAAGGAAAAGTCTTTCTTACGGCGTGAAGAATTCAACGCCGGCTGTGCGAGTGATTGATCAGCAGATTGCCGACACCCGTGCGGCACTGCTGGAAAACATCCGGAACATCCGCAACAATGTAAAGTCAACCAACCAGACACTCACCAAACAGCTTCGCGATTATGAAGGCAGAATCAGACAGGTTCCCGAAATTGAGCGCGACCTTCTGGCCATTCAGCGGAAGTTTGAAGTGAACCAGAATATTTACATCTATCTGCTTCAGAAAAAAGCGGAAACCAGTATCGCCAAAGCTGCTGCTATCTCCGACAATAAAATTCTGGATCAGGCGGTGCTGGTGGAAGAGCCCGTTGAGCCCAACAAGCGCGCCGTGTTACTGCTTGCTTTACTGTTGTCAGGAGTGTTGCCCTTGTCGGGAATTTTCCTGCAAAAGTTTTTCAGAACCACCGTTGGTAGCAGGGAAGAGTTGTCGAGGCTGACCGATATTCCGGTTCTGGGTGTGGTGGGACATGCCAAGGAAACAGACAATCTGGTGGTGCAGCATCAGCCCAAGTCGCGTATTGCCGAGGCGTTTCGCTCGGTGCGAACCAATCTGCAATTCTTTGGCAAGCAGGGTGGGAATAAAATTATTCTCATCACCAGTTCGGTAGGAGGAGAGGGCAAGTCATTTGTGACACTCAATCTGGCTTCCGTACTCGCCATGCAGGATTACAAAGTGCTGATCGTTGGACTGGATCTTCGCAAGCCCAAACTTTTTCAGGATTATAACATCAGCAACGATTCGGGTGTCAGCTCTTATCTCATCGGTAACGGATCGCTCTCTAAGCTGATTAAATCAACCGGTGTTGCGAATCTGGATATGATCCCTTCAGGTCCTATTCCCCCCAATCCGTCAGAGCTGATCAGCAAACCTGAAATGGAAAAAATGTTCACGGAGCTTTCCGAAATGTATGACTACATTATCGTGGATACTCCTCCGGTCGGAATTGTATCCGATGCATTGCTGTTGATGAAGTACAGTCACATCAATGTTTATGTGGTGCGTGAAGGTTATTCAAGAAAAGAATACATCACCTCACTGAATGATCAGTTTCATGAAGGGAAGTTCAAAAACCTTTGTCTGCTGATGAACGATTCCGGTTTCGGTAAATCGTATGGCTACGGTTACGGCAATTACGGCTACGGTAACGGTTCTGGATATTATGATGAAGATGAAAGCAGCAAAGGATTGTTTTCAAAACTGACCGGCAAAGCCTGATTCAGAAACCCTCTCTGTTATTTTTTACTCACAGGGCCTCCAGCACTTTTTCCATTTTGGATCCCCTCGATCCTTTTATGAGTATGCAGTGATCCTTGATCGGATGCATTTTTACCCATTCAGCAGCCTCCGTGGATGTATTAAAAAATGGCACTT
>Ga0315904_10003647_pt1 | contig 22489 bp, 49 predicted proteins | sample LakEriMetagenome_6_FD_203529 | JGI IMG/M metagenome (GOLD analysis project Ga0315904, IMG submission 203529) | Freshwater fungal communities from buoy surface, Lake Erie, Ohio, United States - Buoy 12 MA120 | ecosystem: Environmental > Aquatic > Freshwater > Lake | place: USA: Lake Erie, Ohio... | reverse complement strand
TATACCTACTCAGAGGCGCAATCCTTAAATCCATGACTGGAAAACCTTTGCCCGCCGCCGCTGGTCCACTGATAAAAAAACTCAAATCAGAGCTAGAAAAGCAATGAAACCTGAAATACAAGACAAACTTCGCAAAATCCTTATTAAAGGCCACGGTGTTAGGCCTTTAACCCTCAGGGTTTATGGAAACACAATCCATTTCCTTGAAAGGCTACCTGATGACATCCCCGTACCAGACTTAGAGTTAGAACCCAATGGGCATTTGATGATGGTTTGGCGTAATAACGACTATTTTAAGGGATATGTTATGCTAAAGACAAATGACAGCAAAAACAAATCAGTACATATGCTTTACGCAAAACCTGGAAACTTTGACGTTTCATTCCATTATTTTGAAAACAGTATTCCAGAAGAAATACTGACAGCAATCCGCGAAATAATGAAAAAGTGAAACTGTTTCTTAACCTTTGTTGTATATAGTACATATACTTAACAACAAAGGAGACCACCACCATGTTACCATTTCAATACCTCTTTATCGGGGCCGCTGCCTTATGGGCATTGTCCCAAATGATTCCTGCAAACCCTATCCAAATCAAAATGCAAAGCACCTCTGCCTTGATTATGATGATGATAGGCCTAACCATCACAGGCGTTGTCACCATCCCTCAATTTGAACCCGAAAAGCCCCTGAAGTATCTTGAACCAGAACAAGCTGTCCTCAGAGATCAAACTGTTTCCCGCCTGAAAAAGCAAGATTCTTTCGGTCCTGATGACCTAGAGCGCGACATCCAAAGACTTGGGAAATACTAGGGCAAGCTAGGTTTCCTTAGAAACACACCGCAGGGGCGGCATTTTCGCTTGCCCCATAAAGCGGATAGAAAAAGGGGCGCATCTATCCGCCGTTCGCCTTGCCCATCATCCCCGACAAAGCAGATACAACAAATGGATAGCGTAAAGAATCGCCGACTACCCACATCTACGTCCCACGACTTTACTTCACACGCCTGCGAGGAACTAAGGGCACTCAAGCTACCTTAAAAGATGGTCGTTGGAATAATTTAACCACAATCTTGCTTTGTTGTCAATGCTTCTTCCATCAACAATGCGTTTTCTCTTGCCACAAATTGTTTAATCCATGGCGTGTCTTTTACGGGATCCCTAACGCCAACTCTCTCCAAAACCACAAGAGCAAACAACATAAGTTCGTCAGGATCAGGGACCATAGTGCCGTAACTGCACTGGCGATGCCAAAATAAATCATCAATCACCTTTGCAATCACATCTTCCATCGGCTGTGTCATCTTTCATCTCCATACTGCTACCAGGATAATGTTTTATAATTTCAAACGCTTCTTTTGGATTTCTATCAATAATAATAGTTTCCAAAAATGTAGAAAAACGAATTGCATCGTCATCATTATTAAAATAGGCTATAGGCCAGTAGCCATTTTTGTTTTTAAAAACAAGGGAAAATTTTGATTTACCTGGAAGTATTTGTATTCCTATCCAGTCGTCAAATTCAACCGTTTCTTTGGGCCTAATGTAAACCATTGTTTTTGTCCTCTTTCTTCCAAAAAAGATAAACCTTTTTAAACATCTTTCGGCTGTGTCATGCTATTTATCTTTGTCAAAATTATATGCCATCCAAAACATTCCACCAAAAGTGCCAGCCAACACAACTATCATAATAATTGCCATTGCCCATTCAAAAATTTCTTTAGGTGTCATTTTCATCTCCTTTTTTGTAACGTCCTAATCTATCAGCAAAATCTATCAAAATAGCTAAAAACATGGGAATACATAGGGCTAGTGCAACATACATAAAAAATGGATCACTGAACAATTCAAATTGAATTATACCAATAATTGCTGCTACACCACATAATGTCATTGTTTTTTCTATAAACCTTCTAATCATCTTTCATCTCCATAAATGTTCTTTTTAAAATCTCTCACAAACTCTATCCCTAAAGCCACCAACAATGGCACACTAAGAATTGCTGAAATATACAAAAAAAATGAATTATTAAACAATTTAAATTGAATCAAAGCAATTATTGATACTATTGCCCAAGGCCACATAATTATTTCTATAATTTTTTTAATCATCTTTCATCTCCCTCTTTGCCTGTTGACGCATCAATTTTGCCCGCGCCCGTTTGTATTTTCTCCGCTCACTGCGCGACCCCGCATTGCGAACAAACCACTTGGTTTCCTTGTAGAAACTCTCCATGATCTGTATCGCTCGGTTGATCCTTGACATCCAAAACCTCATATATCTCTGACGGCAACGGCACTCTGCCCTTTTCCAGTATCAATGCCTTAACGGCTTTTACAACTGAATCACCGGCATATTCAGCAAACGTTTTTTCTAAACCTAAACAAACATCTTTCGGCTCCCGCGTACCAATACCATACTGCTTTTGAACACGGCTTATCCGATTAACGTGATAATACAACTCTTTACGCTGGGGTTCTGTCCATTCCATCGTCTATTCCTTTGTTTCAGGTGGCTTTGGTAACGGCATCCAATGTGTTGGTGTGCAAGTTACATTACCTTTCCACCAACTCTTGGAATCTCGGTATTTGTTCTCCCAATTGCAATAATATCTCGTAACTTTAAAAGAAACTGAAGCATATTTCCCTTCCTTGTCCCAACCAAGGATTTCTGTCCCATCTTTAGGTGCACTCTCAATCGGCTGCCATTTCATCATGAATACTCCACGCTTGCATCATCAATAAAATACACAATTTTCCCGCTCTCATCTTTGCTTAAAACAAGCTCAAAAGTTGCTTCAACAGGAATAAACCCATTCCCCATTCCGCTTTCCATGGAAATGTCGCACGAGGAAAAAGACTTGCGAAGTGCGCTGTTCATCGCATTATCAAACGTGCTTGCTAAATAATCCTTAAACCCAACAGTTATTCCAGCACAGCCTTCTTCGTTCTTGTTTTCTTCAAACCATTCCTCAATCGTCGGTAGTTTTTTCTCTTCAGTCATTGCTTTTTCTCCTTTGTTTTCTGTAGCCATTTTTTAGGTAAATCTTCTTCGTATTGTTGAATAATCAAAGTCCCAATCCGCCAAACCCAATCTTGAGCGGCATAATCACCCTTGCTTTTTATACCAACTTGACGCAAAACCTTTTTAATAACTTTTGCATAAAACGCTTCGTACTCTTCGTTTGTCCTGTTGTACGGAACGGATGTTTTTACAATCCACCTAGACATACTTTTCTCCTTAACTGGTAACTAATAACTATATTACACATGCTCGCAGCCTAGTCAATGGTTTTTTGCTTTTGCACCTTTTGATGAAATCAGCGTTATCTGCTTTTTGGGAAAAAGCCTTTCTAAATACCCTGCATACTTGTTAGCCATAAATTGCGCCGGTGCCTTTTCGGGGTATATCATCACATCGTCACCACTGATTTTTATCTGCACAGCACGAAAATCTACCTCCGCTTGCCAACGGTCCACCTCAGAAGGTAACATGGGATATAACTTTTTCAGAAACTCTACCCCTGACTCTGTTTTGGCCTCCATTGACGTTTTAAGGTAGGTACAGACCTCGATCTCTTCTTTTAGGTCCAACCATGAGGGAAAAAACTTAATGCGTCCCTTGAGCCTCTGAATGGCCATTAAAACCAAATCGTAAGAATAGCCCCCCAGTTTTATCAATCGGCAATACTCGTTGATCTTCAAATCCATGGTGCCTTGTTCAGTAGTTGAGGACACGTTCACCACAAATGACAGTGTAATCAATGCCTTCCTTAAGTTCTCCTCCTGTGTCTCTGAGGTTGATGATGGTTTGTACGGGGTTAAACTTTGCATGTGGGTCTCCTTGGGTTGTGTAGTTTTTCATAAATCCGTAGTCGTTAAGCCATCGCTGGCATCCTTGGGCGTATTCACCAGAGCCTTCTCGGCTGTTGGCATACCGGTGGCATCCCTGCATAATCGCCTCTGCGCTCACCTCTCCCGAAATAATCAGCTCTTGCCAAGTTTTGTACGCCGCGTGAGGGTCTCCCCGTCGTTTCCTAGGGTAGATCTCCCAAAACGCCATGAACTCCTCGTCATCCCTGTAATGGGGTTCCAACGTGGTGCTTTTGATGGGAACAGATCGAAAACTCACAGGCAATATGGTTTTACAAACCAACTCTGTCGATTCCGCTTTTTTCTTTATAGATTTCTTTTTTACTTCTTGGTTCTTGGTTCTTGGTTCTTGGTTCTTGGTTAGGTATTCCATTGGTTTACCATTTTCATACGAGTGGTAGGCGGAAGCCTCTGATTCTAAAGGATTGTCTATGTTTTTTTTGTTGTATCTTTTTTCTATGTTTTTTCTATTTTTCTCGCAAGTTTCTGCGTAGTTTTGAAAAGATTTTTGCAATTCTGAGAATAAACTGTGGTCCGATAATTCATCGGGGATGGATTCTTGGCGGTACGATTCCAAGAATTTTAGCATATATTCGCCGATCTGTTTTTTGGTCATGCCCTGTATGTCAAAGGCAAAGTCCTTCAGGTACAGCTTAATGTAAGGGGGTTTCATTTTCGGGATACCTTCCTCTTTTCCTCTTTAAAAAATATGGGGCAACCCGTCCCGAGGAAGGAAGAATTGGGCTTTCGGCTGTCGACTGCCTAGCCCCATCACAGGTTGTATATAACCTATATGCAAAAGTCAACCATTTTCGTCACGCCACAAAAAAGGTGTTGACTTGTGATTGCTTATATGTAAGATATATATTGTTGACAAAAAGGAAAGTCTGTTTAAGTTCACTTGCTTCAACAAGTGGCTTTAATGCCCAAGACTGCGTAGCGGGTTAGGGCGATACAAGGGGCCAACGGATGGGAATCTCATTCGGAATCTGCTGGAATCTGGCGGAGTGGCCCCACATTTATTTTTAGACGGTTTTAGACGGTTTTAGACGGTTTTAAAATGGCGGAAGGAATTTTTCTTCGATTTCCTTTAGCAAATTTTCGTAGTGTGTGATTCCCTCAAGAGCAGGAATACATTTCACAAGTAGCATTTTTAATTCCCCTTCGGCGGTAAAAGGCTGCTCTTCGAAGGGCTTTCTTTTTTCGGGATACTTCACCCACCTTTCAAAGCTAATGCCCACCTCTCTCTCGTGAAACGAGCATACAAGGCCATAATCTTTATAGGATTCAATATCCTCAAACGTGGCATCCAGCTTTAAGCATTCCTGTACAAAGTCAATATCGTAAAACCTATCGCAGCATTCAAACACGCCTGTGTATTCTTCGCCACCAACAAAATACACCGTATCCAAAGATTCTTCGGGGTAGTATCGTTTCAAAAACGCAACAACCAACTGCTTGCACGCTTGGTTGTATTTTCTCCAATCGTTATTCATAGCGTCATCCTTTGTTTTTAGGGTGAATGGTGACTCTTGAATTAAACCCTTCAGGCAAGGTGTAGGGTTCCCCAGAAATGTGTTTCGACCAACAATCTATCAGTCTATCGTCTTCTATTTCTTGATCTCCCCAACATTTTAATGCTGGCCAAAAATCAATAAAAAGCGTTTTAAGCCGGTCAATTCGGTCTCTTAAATCATTATCATCTTGTTCGGGTGTTAGCATGTAAAACCTACCTTTTTGGCAAACTAGAATTTTGTAAAGTCATGGATTCAAAAACAAAAACCACATTTGACCCGTTGAGGCGTATAGAGGCTTTTAAAAAATATTCTGCAGGCAACATTTGTATTTGTTTTTCTTTTTCTTTTCCTTCGTTTGCCCGTTGTAAAACTGATTCCAAACTTTTTAATGCCTCAATCAAATCAGAAATTGATTCTGCGCTGATTGTTTTGTTGCGTGTCTCAATAATCATAATTTATCCCAACCTTTTGATTAACAAAGCAAACAGAAGAACCAAAAATAAAAGTATTCCAACAATAATAGCCACATCCCCCCAAGTAGCATTGGAATAGTTTTCGCATCCTACTGGGATCATCATTGGTGTTATAATGCCGTACATAATTTATCCTCTTGACTTGGTTTGATGTATAGGTTATATATTATATATCACAACACGTCAAGGAGAAATTATGATTTTATCATACTACTACACGGGTATTCACAAAGAGGACCTAAGCAAGCTGGAAAAGAAAGCAACGTCCCTCAAATCGGACTATCAATCTTTTGTGGTTGGCCTCATCGAAAGAAATATGCACGTTCGGTTTACGGGTGATAGCTTGAAAGACTGTGAGAAAAAAGCATCCGCGTTTCGTAAAGTTTATGCCAACAAAAAGGAGATTGGACCATGGTCAAGATAAGTTTAATTTTTGTCACTTTGCTATCAGGAATTGTGACAAGCAGTGCCGACGCTTACTATAACCCCGATTGCCATTATCGCTGGACAATGGATTGCGAAAGAATGGCAGCGCAAGAGCAAAGAGATTTTCAAGAGCAAATGCTTAACCAAATGCGTGAACAAAACCGAATTATGAAACAGCAATCAGAAAATCAAGAAAGAGCGCGGCGCAATCAAGAAATATGGCAACTTGCAGAATAAAGCGACACCGTGTCTGGCTAAGCCAAATCCTACAAAGCGACGTAGTCACGGTGCATGTATATTATATATAAAAAACCCCTTGACGCAATATCTTTGTTGTAGTATATAATATATAACTTATAACCAAGGGAGAAACGTTATGACCACCAAAGAAGACTTTAAGCGGGTTTTCGAGATCGAGGATTCTGTCCGCAAAGAAACACACACGCTAGAATCTATTAAAGTAAAATGTGACGAATTCATTGGCAATTCTGCAGTAAAAGTTACCAGTTTTGTGTTTTATCCAAATTATTTAAAGCACAGTCGGTTTAACGTGATTGTTGATGGCGAAAAAAAGACATTGTGGCTTTTTGCGCTTGAATTGCTAGTGGGCGACGAGGATTTTGAGGATTTTTTGGGGTGGCTGCATGATCTTTGCAGTAATTTTAACGTGGATGAAGAACCGCAACACGGTTGCGAAGTTGCATACACTTATGAAACTGTAGAATGGTTTGACGATGAACCTGAGTATATCCGGTAAGGAGAACAATCATGATTACCGACCCCGTTGAAAGAATAATCGCAGAGGCTTTAACAGCCAAAGGCATACGGTTTATCCATGATGGACATGGGGCAACCACAGAAAAGAACTTAGATTTTTATTTACCCGACTATGATGTCTATCTTGAGTGCAAACAAGCGCACAGCGATAGATCATCCGAACAACTCAAAAGGCACCCAAATATCATTCTGATACAGGGAATAAAAGCGGCAAGATTCTTTTCTATGCAGGAGAAATTATCATGAAAAACCATAAACAGTGCTTGGAACTGGTGGATTTATACCGTTCGTACACTTGCCGAGACGATGGGCACAAAAAGCATCATGGGGATTTTAGGATATGGGACAAAGACAACATTGAAGTGGTTTTTGAAGAAAAAAATGAAGAAGACGGGGATGTAAGGTTTTTTTTTCGTGACTATTCGCCTTGGTGGAAATTGGATAGTTGGAACTTTTTAAGTGAAGTAGACAACCCTTTGCAATGGCTTAAACGCCTTGAGGTTGTTCAAGTAATTCCTGTTGTTCGCAGAGGGAAGGTTGTGCCTGTAAAGGACCTGATGATCTGTGGTTGTGGAGAGATAATGGCCCCATTTTCTTATTTGCGCGATTCAGAATTTAAAAAAGCACTGATGGAGAAATTATGTACATGATTACCGAAACCCCGTTCCAAAAACAATTAGCTATAGCCGATAGGATTAAAAGAGGTCTTTTTTACTTGGCCCAAAATGCGGAGGAAGATAGTCCTTTCAAGTTAAAAATTGAAGTCGATATAGACATTCTTTTAGATAAATGGTGCATTTATACTCATCTTATTGATTTTGAAAAAGAAAAGCCGAAAGTTATACATTCTGAATCTTTGCATTATGAAGTGTCAGAAATAAGAGAATTTGAATTCCATGACACTTATGCAGAAATTACAGAAAAAATAGAAAATGCTGTTGCTACAAACACCTTATTCCCATTTTCTTATTTGCGTGATCCGAACTTTAAAAAAGCACTAATGGAGAAACTATCATGACACTAGCTTACAAAATGATCGACGACCTGATCACTGAAATGTTTGGACAGCCAGACCCTGCCGTGGGAGGCTTTGTTCTTGACCATGGAAACCTGCAAGCCTTTGCGGCAAGAATTATGGTGGCAAGGATTATGGTGGCACCACGCGGCTGTGGAAAAGAGAACGCAGAAACGTCCTATGGTTACAGAGAATACTGCCCAGAGTGGGCCAAAAACCAAAAACCATCGTTTATAGCTTAGGCTATTGACACACCATAAAAGATATGCCTATATTATATATAGCTTCTAGTGCAAACATTTCTCCTTTGTTTCGCACAAACTGGGCGGGGTTTCTTATGGTGGGGAACCCCGTTTTTTTATTGGTCAAACGTGATGTTTGCGTTGCCTTGATTCTGCCGGATCGTTTCTATCAAATCATCAATTTCTTGACGCATACTTTCAAGGCAATGTACGGATGCGCTTATATGGTAGGTGTCTGGCGTGTGAGCATACATCCTTGACACGCGACACAGGCACTCAATGGTTTTAAGGTTATTGTTTTTCAGAATAATGTCGCTAAGGACTTCTAGGGTCGATTGTCTTTTCCGTTTCTCTTGGAGAAAATCAATGACCTTCCTCATAGCGGAGTTTACCCTCAAAATAGGCGTTACGAACCTTCTCAGGGACGATTTTCAAATCCCGAGCAACGTCGTCTATACTTAGCGTTAATACGTCGCATAAACAACGTAAAAAGCTTTCATCTCTTGGCTTTGATTTTTTGTCTTCCAAAAATTGAATCTTTTGGGCATCGCATTTGCCTTTGTACCCGCGCTCTTTCACAAGATTCGCCGTACTTGCACGTGTCCAGCCTAATTCTTCCCGCGTTTTTCTAAGCAAACTCTTCTGCATATTTTTGTCCTTGACCAGTTTGTGACTTATAGTTATATATAATATATCTCACAGTAAAAAGAAAGTGTTTTTTATGAGCCTGCAAAACAAGCATGAATTTAAATTCCAATCTTTCCCGTTTGAAGGGGAAGTTGATAATGATGAAGTGTCAGGGTATCTGAATGAAGTCGCCAGCGATGGGTGGGCTTTGGTAAGCGAGCAGGTTGTATCTGGGGTTGAAGATGGCACCTTTCATATTCTTGTTACCTTTACTCACAAGCGGAAGAAAAAAGAAGCCAAAGAAGACAAAAAGGAAGACGTGATCGTTTACTAGATGATACTGGATGACTCTCTGGACGATGCGGAAATAGAGGTGGATTATGCGGTGTTGCCAAGGCCGCACTTCATAATCAAATTTATCCCGAATCCCGAAGAGCCTGATTGCTTTGTTGAATGCGAATTGCCAGACCTGATTTGGCAAGCCGTATCCGACAAAATAGCCAACAACGAAGACCCACGAACGCTGTCAAACTACCTGAGAATGTTATCATACGAAATAGATGGAGCTGCTCAATGAGTAAAAACACTAAAATTTTGCTATTAGAATACTTGGTAGTATTTATTTGCTTAATTTTTCTTTTGTATACTAGTAATTCGGCTATGGAAAATAAAGATTTATTTGAATTTTTGGGCACATTGATTTGCCTTGCATCAATTTTTTTATGCTTTTTGATTTCTATCAATCACTCATTGAGAAAGATTGCAAACTCTCAAACCAAAGACAAAAACCATGATTCTTAAAGCCGCCTGTCTTTTTTTGGTTATCACGGTACTGGCCCTTGTGTCTTTGATTGTGGCTGAGGACAGCAAGGTGTGCTTTGACTATGGCCGCCTGAAAGACAAGGCTGTGTCTATGGTGGTGGATTCTGAATCGGTGCCTGTGGAGTGATGTTTAAAAGAAAAAAACCATTCTTTAGTGCGGAAGACCTTTTGCAACGGGCCATAGTCAATTATCTCCGTTTGGTTATGAAAAAAGGCCTTGTTTACCATATCAATAATGATGGAGAGACTGAGGCAAAGCGCAAAAGAAACACCGCTATCGGCGTTCTTTCTGGCGTTGCTGACTTGCACGTTATATGGGTTGGGGGACATGGGTATATCGAAGTCAAACTGCCAAAAAAAACCAGCGTTCAAAAACCTAGCCAAATAGAATTTGAAAAAACCTGTAAAACTTTAAACGTACCATACGCCGTTTGCCGGTCACTAGACGATGTGACACAATTTGTTCTTGATAACAAAATCCCCAACATCATATCGAAAAGATAACCGTTGACATGATGGGTAGTGGTGTGTAATATATATATTACACCAACAAAGGAGACTAACACCATGAGTATCTTGCACGAATTACAGAAAAACATTCACGCACCAAAGGATAAAAAAAACACCTTTGGAAACTACAATTACAGGACCGCTGAGGGCATTTTAGCTGCGGCTAAGTCTATTATGCCAGATGGCGTGAGTATTGTGCTTAGCGACGATGTCATCGAGATTGCGGGGCATGTTTTTGTGAAGGCCAAGGCCACGCTTAAATCAGGCAGTGACGTTATTGCTGAATCTTTTGGTTTTGCTGGACACCCTTTGGATAAAAAGGGCATGGACTTTTCGCAAATCACGGGTGCCTCTTCGTCCTATGCTCGCAAGTATGCCTTGCAAGGCTTGTTTGCTCTTGATGATAGTTCCTCTGACCCCGACGTTACCAACAAGCACGAAACGGAAACCAGAACGCAATCTGCCCCTGCAAAAACCTACGCGACTTCCACGCCAGCGGCAGACCAAGGAACAGGACCAAAACTGGCAAGTGATAAGCAAAAAGGCATGATAACTGTTCTTGGAAAAAAACTGAATCCGGATGTAGCGGCTAAGATCAAAGCAGATTTTAAAATTATGACAAACGATCAGTGGAATTCTATGACATCATTCACGGCATCTAAAATTATTGAGGCTTTGCAAAATGCGGAGAAGTCGGCTCAGGAGCCTGTTTTCGATGATGAAATCCCTTATTAGACAGTTTGAAAATCAAGAAGTATAGGAGTTTTTATGAGCAATTTTTTAGCCACAGACAAACAAAAAAGGTACATAATGAATTTACTTTTTAGTTTAAAAGATGATGATGGGCTGTTCCCGTTTTTTTTGTCTGAAATTACAAAGCAATTTAAAACTGTTGGTTGTGAAAATTTGGAAAATTGGCAAAACCTTACAAAGGCTCAGGCCTCAAGCATTATAGATTTCTTGATAAAATTGCCAGACACCAAAAATGACACGCTGAACCTGATATTTTCTTTAATCAGTAGCCAAGAAAGTGTTCAAGAAAAATGGGACTTAATTATGTCATGTGCTGGTGACGTTTTTTAAACTGTTTGAAAATCAAAACAATGGTGTATAAAGTGATGTAAAACCTGCCAAAGGAGAGATGAAATGAGGTTCTTTTTTTCACTCTTCAAACCTAAAAAACCCCAAATAAAGGAAGACCCTATGTCCGAAGTCCAACAACACCTTGCCGCCATTGATGAAGTGTACAAGGTGGCTTCTTTTGATCTTGCTGCCATTGCGTTTCGCATTATCCGCAGCCCTGAGATTGTTGCTAAAATCACGAAAGTGGAAGGTGAACAGTTGATTCTGTCTGCTTTGAATGACTTTCCTAACTTTCACAACCATGTCCGCACCACCGTTGCACACGTGCAACAACGGGGAAACTAAGGGCCCCTGTTGTGGATAACAGCAGCAACACAAATACCAAGTTGCTCATAACGCTTCTTGGGATTGTTATCGCTACCATTGCGGGGGCAGGCCCCTACTTTTTGCAGACACAAGCAGCCATTGATAAAAATTTGGCCGTGATGGTAGCGTTGCAGCAGAAATCTGAGAAAGACTTTGAAAAGCTGGAAGAGCGCGTCACCAACATTGAAAACGCCATACCCACCCTTATCGCTAACCAAGGGGCTAAATAATGACTAAGTGGCAACCGATTGAGACTGCGCCTAAGGATGGCACAAGGATTTTAGTTTATGGAATTTGGGAAGGGGAATATATTGGTAAGGCAAAAGAGGCTGATGCTTGGTTATGTTCTGGGTTTGATGAGTATAGAAAATGTTTTCCCGTTGACGGTATTGATGGTTGCGAAGCATGGGTAAATGACCCTACCCATTGGGCACCTGCTCCCAAAAAACCCAAAATAGAGGAATAAATGATGCTTTCTCTTTCTCAAGATGGAATTGACCTGATCCATGCTTTTGAGGGGTGCCGTTTAAGGGCATACGACGATGGGGCAAAATATCCCACAATCGGATGGGGGCATAGAATATGGCCAGAAGAAACAGAGCGTTTTAAAAATGGGATAACCCAAGAAGAGGCAGATCAGATTTTTTTGGTGGATAAGAAAAAAGCAGAAAACCACATACACGATCTAATCCATTTTCCATTAAACCAAAATCAATTTAATGCCATGGTTTCTTTTGTCTTTAACCTTGGTAGGGGTAAGGTTTCTAGTTCAACCATACGCCGCATGTTGAACGAAGGCAGAATACAAGAAGCATCTGCCGAATTTAAACGGTGGATTTATATTAAGGGCCAACCATCCAACGGCCTACGCAGACGGCGTAAAGCAGAATCTTTAATGTTCATGGGAGACCCAAAATGGAAAGAATTGCTGTGAAACCTTATATGTATGAAGAAATATCTTCTATCGACCTAACCACAGAAGAGTTAGAGGATGCTTTAAATGTTGCCCGTCTGCAAAAAATGACGAGTAAAAATGCCCTTGAAGGCATTAAAAATATCTCATTTATTTCTAACAAACCCCGCAATGATGGATGGTGGAATTCACTATGAAAGAACAATCGATCTACCAAGAAATCTTTGAAAATCTCAAAGGCGAAACTAACGTGCATTGGTTATGCGTGGATTTGAATACAAGGCTAAACGAAATGCACTTTATTTTACCAGAAATTGCTCATGCTATGCGCCGTAATCTGGACGATGTGGACAAAGAAAAACGGGAAACCTTAGAGGATATTATTGAATTTACAGATGATCTTGCCCAATATATCCGCCGTGAACAAGAAAGAAACATTGACAAAATGCGTGAGTTTAATGGATTGAGAGACTACGGGAAAGGTATGAAACTATGAGCACTTGGAAAGATGTGGGCGCATGGCTAAGCAGAAACGGCAAAGAAGGAACTAACCTTGTTGGCTCTCTTCTTACAGGAAACATTCCTGGGGCCGTTGCATCCGCCGTTTCATGGGTTTCTGGTGCCACTGGATACAGCGACCCTGAAAAAGCACTAGAGTCACTTCAAGCCCCTAATTCTTTGGCCCTTATAAGGCTTAAAGAACTATCTTTGCAAAACGAAGCCTCTATACGGGGCCATATTTTTGAGATGGAAAAAATCCGTTTAGAAGATGAACAGGCGCAACACAAAGAAACGCAGGAAACGATCCGCGCGGGTGACAAAGCAGATGATAAGTTTATACGTTGGACACGTCCTGGTATGTCATGGTGCGGCCTTGGTTTGGCAGCGGCCTACGTTATAAATATCCCTGATGCCAATGAAATGATTTTTTATGGGATTATGGCACTGCCCTATAGCTACATGGGCCTCAGAGAGTTTGGAAAATGGGCGCAGTTACAATCCAAAGAAAAAAAATAAAAAGCAGGTCTGGTACAACCTAGCCTTAGGAAGCCAACGACCTGCATGATTATGGTACAACAAGAACGGCTGATTAGCAACCTTTTCCGCCTTTTCCTTTTTTCTTTTTCATAAAAACTCCTTTATGACCATTCTACTGTTGGGGCATTTCTATCACCAGTTGGTGACGTTGATGCTTGCGCGAATACAGTTGTACCATCCAGTTTATAAATTGTCACCTGTCCTGTTGTCTCGTTAATGTCTACTTTGGCAAGCTGCGTCCTTGTGACGCCTCTAAGCATTTGACCCGCCGACACGGAACCTTCCAAAAGATAATTCCATACTGCTTGGGCAATTTCATTAGCTGAAGGACAAGAGCCAGACGGCGTTGAAAGAGTCCCTGTGGACGACAATGTAAAGGAATCCAACGTGATGTTCGCATTGGCCGTAATAGTTGGGGTGCCCGAAACACCCGTTGCTGCCAAGGTAAACGAATCTAACGTGATGTTGGCATTCCCGCGAATCAAGAGGGATGCTGTGGAAACAAGCGTGAAGTCATCCAGCGTTCTGGATAAAGAACCATTGATAAACAGACTAGCCGTACTTGATACTGTGACGGGGTCCAACGTGATGTTGGCGTTGGCCGTTATTGGTGGGGTGCCCGAAACACCCGTAGCCGATAACGTAAAATCATCCAAAGTGATTGAAGCATTGCCCCGAATCAAAAGGGATGCTGTGGAAACAAGTGCAAAGGAGTCTAAAGTGATGTTTGCATTGCCTACAATGCCACTTGTTGCGGCTTGCACCAAAGGCAAAAGGCCAAGTTCTGCCTGCGCCCCATCAAATAAGCGCCGAGAAGCCATGGCTAAACCTCAGCAAGATTGATTGTACCTACCAATTGCTGCCCTGTGTCTGGGCACGCAAGAATTAAAGACATACAAGAATTTGGTGTAACTTCAGCCAATTGCCCCGAAAAACGACCTGTAGATACCGCATCAATATGGGTCGCATTGTCAAATCCGTCCAAGAACATCATGGAAATTGGCTTAAACAAAACAACACCAAAATTAGCCGCCAACCCTGTTGTTGCTGTTAACGTGACACTTTCAACGGATCTCACACCAGTATCACCAGCCAACAACGGTATGGGTATAATACTATTGACCTCCCTAAAACCCGTCCCACCAATTTGATTTAAAGGGCTAATTTGACCAGAAACATTTGATTGGTTTGTGTAACTGACAGAAAACGTAGTTGCCGTTCCACCTAGTTGTGTATATATAATTAGCCCTGCCATAACGCCAACGCCGTTGGTGTTGCGTGTTAAAGCCGCCGTTGGTAAATTTGTCGTTTGTGCCGTTGTCGCAGCACCACTTAAACCCCCGCTAACATTCATAATATCGGCCAAAATAACAATGGCTCCATTAATGCCTATCGACGCAAAACGTCCGCCTAAAACAGACAATCTGCCAGAACCTACCGTAGGTATGGGAGCAATTGAATGTGCCGAATCTCTGTCCAACGCCACGCTCGTAGTTGGCGTTGCCGGTGCTGGCAAAAACAACGGCCAAGCTGCAGCTAACCTTGATACTCGACCGACCGCACCGGACATCTGAAAATCAGCGTTTCGCCTCTGCGATAAGAATGTTGTATATTCTGAAAAATTTGTGATAGGCATCTTATTTTTCAACCATACCTAAACAGCCAAAAATTTCTGGTGCTGTTCCTGCTGTAGGAATAAGTGCCAAAGAAAGGCAAGCGTCAGGATTGATTGCAGGAATCCCAGGCAATCCCGTTGTGTAGTCACGCCAACCACCACCACCAGCAATACCTACAGGAATCCACGCCAAAGGTTGCCCAATCGTGATGCCAAAATTGCCAGCGGTTGTTGTTGACGCGGTTAAACGTATTTTCTCAACCTCCCTGACGCCAGTATCACCAGCAGCTAAAGGAATCCTTTGCATACGTGTTTGTGAACTAAATCCGGTTGCACCAATGTTAATCGTGCTGGTTTGACCAGCGTTACCGTCTTGATCGGTGTATGTCATCGTTAATGTTGTGGATACATTTCCAATAGCCGTATAAATCTCATAAAACACCATGTTACCCGCACCAGTAGTGTTGCGTGTTAAAGCAGGACTGGCAGGTGACCCTTGCACGGATTGATCTGTGGTCGAAGTTCCGCTTAAATTTCCGATGTGAAACAAACGGTCGTATAACAAATAAACACCACCCGTTAGTGATTGTATTCCTACATTTATTAACCACTTTTCCCTCGCCCCCCCTGGGGCCGTAAATGAAATAGCACCTGTGGTTGTCCGTGTGGGTATTGCACCAACTGTCGGCGCAGAACCACTTGCAGGCATACCATCAAACTGCCAAAGGGATAGCATTCTACCGGAATTGGGAGCGGTGGGTGCAACACCAGAAATTCTAGGTGTTTTAAAAAAGAAAAGATTTTCAGGCGTTCCGTTATTGCCCCCAGTTTGTCGGTTGATAAGGTCTGAAATGTCGGTTAAAGCTGGCATCAGTTACCATCCCAATCAATGCCATTAGCGATCGCATGGTTTTTGGCTTGGTTTATTAAAACTGCTAAATTTTCCAAATTTGTGCCACTTTGATAAAAGAAATTTCCAACTTGTGGTTGAATTTCAAAAAAATTTTGTGCAACTTCTAAACGCCAATCACCAGTTTCTGCGATATATATAAAACGACCAGGTAACGTAATAATTTGCATGATAACCTCTAAGCATTGCCAGCAGTGATGGTAAAGGAATTGACCGTAAATTGCTGACCCGAAGCAAAAGACGTGTTATCCACTGTCATATCACCGCCACCACCCGTGGCCGTCACCGTACCCTGCATGTGACACGTCGCTCCTGTGCTATCATAAATCCGAAAATGACCCACAGTTCCCGTTGCATCAGCCGACGTATCCTCCCACGTTCCTAAAAGCGTTTTGCTGCCCGAAGACGCTGCTGACATCCAGTCACTCGGCAGGTTGACAGTCGCCAACACAGTCCCAGAATCCGCCGCCGCACAGTTTGCAGGAACAGTGCCAGATCGCATACGCAAAATAGCCGATGTGCCAATGGTGGTTTCAGGAGAATCCAGCTGGCCATTTCTTACTGCTACAGAAAATTGAAGTGCCATACAAATACCTTTTTTTATTTTCTAAAAGCCCGTCTCACTCTTGGTATAATGCCAAACGCCAAAAACACAAGAAAAGAACCTATTGTTAGATTTAGAATATCAAAGTTTTTGATAAAAAATACAATAGAAAAGATGCCTCCCAAGCCTTGAAATATCCAATCAATCAATGAATCCTTGAATGATGAATACCTAAACATATCTATGCTTTCTTTGATGCCAGCAAAGACAAGGGCGGGAAGGATGGAAAAATGAACAGGCAATAGCTGAACGGCAACGGCGGTGATAATTACACCTATGGTAAAATGGCCCATTTGGTTTGTCACCCAGCCATACCAATCTCGTTTCTGATCGTCTGGTGTTTTCAGGCTTTTTAGGATAACTGATAAGAACGTCATATTGCGGCTGCCTGTATAAACATAGTATTTATCTGTTCACTGGTTAGGGATAACAAAGAACCGAATGCCGTGACAAGAGAATCGTTTCTTTCCACAATCGTCAGATTCGCCCACCGGATTTTAATGGCTGCATTCTGAGCCGCATTTTCACCAAGCAAAGCACCAAACGCCGTAGGGAATTGCGTTCTGTCCGTGGCCTCTGTTTCTGTTATGAACCCCATGGCCTGTAAGACAATCAGCATCTGCGTGGCCGTAATAAAAGAAGGTGCAACGCTAGGCTCCGGCGGTATCTCTGGCACAACAACTGAACCATTGACGACCAACCGCCCTATAAAAACATCATCACCTTGTATAGCGGTAAAACCATCTGGCGGCGTATAACTGTTTATATCATCAACAACAATGATGTTTTCAATAATACCGTTACTGTTTACCAACCCTGTTTTCATGTGTAAAACTCCGTTACAATAACAATCCCGTTAGCACCTGCACCACCTGATGCACTTCCAGCACCAAGACTTGATGATGCACCTGCACCACCACCACCAAAACTCAAACCAGATTCACCTGTATTTGAATTTCCCGCCACATAAACACCTGAACCCCCTATTCCTAGAAGACTTTGTCCCCCATTACCACCTTGGGCACCCCAATTTGCATTATTAACTGCAATCCCTGTTGAGCCCGTTCCACCAAAAGCATTTATATTAGCCCCTGATCCTGAACCACCAGCACCTCCCGAAGAAGGGGCACCTAAACTACCAGCTGTTCCACCTATTCCACCTGTGGCCGTGCCAAAAGTTGCAAAAGATGTTGTGCCTCCATTGCCTCCATTGCCACCCGCAGCACCACCAGAACCACCTGCACCAATGGTTACACTTTTAGATGCACCAATATCTGCTGCCGATAAAATTCTTCTAAAATAACCGCCACCACCACCGCCACCACCACCACGTCCTTGCGTTGCTGAAGAAGAAGACACACCACCACCACCACCGCCAGCACCAAGAGCCTCAACAATACAAAAACGCATGTTACCTGTTGGTGTATATGTACCTGAACTTGTAAACACCTGAATGTTAGATTGTCTAACATAATCAATAGGAAAACTTAATTTTGCAGCCGTAATGTTTCCATCCGCTATTTTAATTGTAGTGACGGAATTTGTAGCTAATTTTGTAGCCGTAACGTTTGCATCCACAAGTTTGGCCGTTGTAACGGAATCTGTGGCTAATTTTGCAGCCGTAACATTGCCATCTGCTATTTTATTAGTTGTGACGGAATTTGTAGCTAATTTATCTGATGTAATTCCAAAATCCGCTATTGCTTGCGCTTGAAAATCCGTAAATGCCAAAAGAACACTTGAAAGGTTACTCGTCAACGATCCACTGTCTAAAACTACCGTTACCGTTGTGTTGGGTGCGGAATAAGCACTGGCCGTGATAAATCCAAACAGTGTCCCCATAATTGCACCATACATGCGGATACGACGACCTACACCATAAAATGCCGTCACGTCCGTAGGAATCGTAAACGATGTGGCACTAACAAACGTAGGAACATGCCCAAGATCACACCATCCACCGCTTTCGTAAAACGAACGTGTGTCTGCCATAATCTGACGTATGGTGTTGTTGACCAAACCCGCCGCCATGCCCTCTGGTGCCCCGTTAGGAGGCGTTAGAGTGTTGTTGGCCGCTGTTGTGCTATAATCCTTAATCGGCATTATTTACTCTCCTGTGATTTCTCTAGCCGTTGCCTGACCCGCTTGTAAACTAATAAGTTTATCAATCAAACGCTGTTCAGCCGTTGAGTTCTGTTTTACCCTGCCAAGAGCCACCAACGTATCGCGCATTGCTTTGCTTTGATAAATACGACCACCCACTGCCACTCCGCCTGCCACACCCATTAAAGATTGTGTTAGACCTGGCAAAAGACTACCAAAACCTGCTGCACCAAGCGTTCCAATACCCATTTGCAATGGCGTTGATTTTGCATATTTCCCAGAACGTTTTGTCGCCTGCAATGCACGTTTTAACCCTTCAATGGCATCCTGTTCTTGCTTAGAAAAAAATGTTTTGATCTGATTTTGCCTTTGGGACAAAGACTCAAGAAATTTATCAGGATCAATGCTATCTTCACCTTTGAGTTTTGAACGCGCCATCATGTCTTCCACAATAACACTTTTTGCACTCTGCTTTCCTTTATTATTAAGATACTTAGCAAGAATTTCTACTTCACTTGCATTTTTGCTTAATAAGATATTTTTAGCAGATTCAGGGACAATGTCGCCTTTATTCATAATGCTGGATAAAGACGTTTTTTTGACCTCTTTGCCAAGCGTTTGCAATTCCTGATTGCCAATTTGCCATCTTTTATAATCCGCAGGGCTTCTGGATTTTAAAAAGTTTCCCATATCCTCTCTTAAATAGGGATACAATTTATTTTCAAAATCAAAAGCAGTTGGATCTTTTGCAAAGTTTTTACTAAAAATTTCTCTTAGTTTTTCTAGATTATTTAATCCTTTATTATTAGAGGCCAACCCTCTTATTTTAAGCAATTCTTGTTCCATTTTTGCAAAATCGCCCACAGAAGAAGGTTCTTTTCCTTTTGCTTTCATTTCTGCAAGTGTTATTTGCTCTGCTTCTAAACTAGGCTTAATGGCAGCAAGTTCGTTATCAATAGCCGATATTAAATTTGGTGTCGGAATAGATTTTGTTTGAAACGATAATTTATCAATAGACTTTGATAAGTTATTTAACTGGCTTTTCTTTTGAAAAAGATCATTGTTTAATCTATTTATTTCTTCCGCAGACAAAGAACGAGAAACACCTTGTTTTGCTTCATATTTTAAAAGCTCTTTTTTTGCTTTATCAATGCTTTTATAAATCTCTTTTTTTAAAACCTCAGGATTATCCACGCCATAGTTAAAATAAAGAGAATCCCTTGCTCTGCTTATTTGAGTATCATATTGAAGAGAATTTTCATATTCTAAGCCTTTAGAAATATCTGAAGGTTTATAAATATGACCTATCCCTGTATTGCGAGCCATTTCATCTTGTTGCATCAAATCAAGTAAATCGTTAATGTCGTCTTTTGGATTTAACCAACCCTCTTCAACCAAAGACTCCCTCATATAATCTAAAGATTTTGGTTTGTTTGTAACACTTAAATTTCCTTCAGAAGTAATTTGACGTTTTGTTTTTCCACGAACATTTATATCCATGGCTTTAACGTCACCTATATTGTAATCATCTTTTTTTATGCCACCAAGTTGACGAATCCTTTGAAGCAATGTTGTAGGTTGCGCTGTTCTTGGCATTTTTTGCGTTGCACCATCCAAAAGTGCACTAAATTCATCCCAATTTTTAACATCAATGCCTTGACGCATAGCTTGATATGTTGGGTCCATTTCTTCTTTCAATAAATCAGCATATCCCCTGCTTTGACCACCATTTAATTCATCTTCCAATCGAGAAATATCTTTTTGATAGTCCCTCGCTTTTTTAGAAAGATTTGTTTGCGCATCAAATAAATCAGCACTTGTATTATATTCTGGTCTTTGCAAAACACGGTTTTTAAGTTTACCAAACTTTTCTATCATTTTGCCGTGTTTGTCTTTAACCTGTGTGGTTATATCTTGTAACCAAGCAGAATTTGATTGTGCTTCGGGAACATATTGACGCACAAAATCTTCCGCTGCTTTTTGTCTGGCTTCTTGTGTTTTAACTAAGCCTCCACCCGTACCAACAAGAGGAACAATATCAGATGCCGCTTCAAGTTTCTTTCCAGCCCAAGATTGAGGAGGATAAACATCCGTGGTTCTAATGGGTATGTTGGCTTGTTTTCCAGCCTGTATGAGTTTCTCAGCCTCTGTGATGGGGCCTTTCTTAGCACCACCTACAAGGGCTCTGCCTACATTCGTAACAGCACCCACACCCTTTTCTAATGTGGCACCAAGAGGACCAGCAATGGCAGCCGTCTCAAGGCCACGTTGGGCAGCTTGTGGCACCGTTTCACCTTCCTGAAGGTTCTGTGTGGCTCTAAATGCCTCCACAGGCGCACTCACAAGAGCATACTTTGCTGCACGTTCTAAAAACGGCGCACTCTTGTTAATCCATCCAGCCACACGCGCAGGTGTTGCCGCTATGGATGTAGCAACACCACCAGCCAAACCAGACAAAGCGGTTGTGGTTCCATACTCTTTTTCACCACCTGCCAACTGTGCCTTTTCAAAAGCAGCTTGCCGTTCGTATTCTGGTAAAAAATCCTTGCTTCCCGTGAACAACGCAGGGGCCGCTCTCCCTGCTGCAATGACATCTCTTCCAAGGCCAAGCGTCGCTTCATTAAGAAAACTTCTCAAACCCGCCGCAGATCGACCCTGTTCTTGATAAGCAGGATTTTGCATCGCTTCAGCAAGGCCAGAAGGCCGTGATCCTTGTTGTGGCGTTTGTTGAGACGGCTTATAATTTTGACGAAAATACTCTTCCGCTTGTGCCTGTGTCGCTCCATCAGGACCGTTAAACTCAAAAAGCTGACCATCAGGGGCCTTTACTTGAAACTTAGGCATTATTTTCCACCCTTCACAGGCATGGGCATAGTCCATGCACCCTTAGGCTGCTCCTCAGGAAACAATTCTAAATAACGCTGTTTTGCATACTCATTCGCAGCATCAAACAATTGCTTTTCACCCGCAGCATCCCATTTCCCCGTTTTATTGACATATTCGTTGGCAAAATTCCTTCTAAAATCAGCAATATCCGTTAACGCCTCAGAGGCAAGTTGCGTCTTTGCGAGGGTTTCCCGTCTCATTGTTCTATTAGGAACAGTAGCTTGTTGCATTTTTCTTTCAAACTCAGAAACAGGACCTTGACCTTTAAAGGGATTACTTTGAACGTTTAACGTGGCAACTTCTTTGTCCACTAATTGTGCACTTGGACTGTAAGCTGGCAACATCCCACCAACAACACCGGTTTCATAAGCATTGGCATTATTGTAATAATTTACTATGTTTTCAACAGCTTGCTGCCTTGATTTAGCAACCTCAGGAGCAGATGTTATTGCCGTAAACCTATCCCCATATTCACCAGATATTCTTTTGTCCTGAGGATTTTGACGCTTTAAATTTAAAAAATTTTCTCGTTGTTCTTCAGGCAATTGATTGTAATACATATACTCCTTAACAGCCGCTGGCATATCACCCATGCCACCACCTTGACGTGCTTTATATTCTGCCAAAGCCCTATCATTGCCATATTGCATATTCTGCAATTGCACTCTCTGAGCAAACTCACGCTCGGC
>Ga0315904_10003645_pt1 | contig 22500 bp, 19 predicted proteins | sample LakEriMetagenome_6_FD_203529 | JGI IMG/M metagenome (GOLD analysis project Ga0315904, IMG submission 203529) | Freshwater fungal communities from buoy surface, Lake Erie, Ohio, United States - Buoy 12 MA120 | ecosystem: Environmental > Aquatic > Freshwater > Lake | place: USA: Lake Erie, Ohio... | reverse complement strand
CGATCAGATCATCCCCGCGCGATTTTTAAAGGCCACTACGCGCGAAGGTTTTGGTGAAAACCTTTTTCGTGACTGGCGTTTTGAGTCTGATGGCTCTCCTGTCAAAGATTTTGTATTGAATGATGCGCGGTATTCCGGTAAGGTGTTGGTTGCTGGTAAAAATTTTGGATGTGGCAGCAGTCGTGAACACGCAGCATGGGCCATTGCCGATTACGGATTTCGCGTAGTGGTGTCCAGTTTTTTCGCTGATATCTTCCGTAACAATGCTTTGAATAACGGTATTCTTCCGGTGATCATCTCTGATAAAGACTTGCAACATTTACTCAAGATGATTACCGAAAACCCTTCCACAGAAATTAAGGTGGATCTCTCCGGGCAGCAGATCTCTGCTGGTCATTGGTCTTCTACTTTCGAAATCAATCCGTACAAAAAGGACTGTCTCATGAACGGATACGATGACATTGATTATTTACTCAGCCTTCGTGAGGAGATCCGGGTTTTTGATCTTAAAAGTAATTGAACGATTTGCAACGCATGAATAAGAAGATTATCATTCTGCCTGGAGATGGGATCGGCCAAGAGGTTACCACCGAAGGAAAAAAAGTTCTGGAGCGAATTGCTCAATTATTCGGATACAATTTTGAATTTGATTCTGCTCTGATTGGCCACCAGGCCATCGAAGTCACCGGCGAGCCACTGCCTGAAGCTACCCTTCACAAACTGAAGAATTGCGATGCCATTCTTTTTGGAGCTGTTGGTCATCCGAAATACGACAATGACCCTTCTGCTAAGGTTCGGCCAGAGCAAGGGTTGTTAAAAATGAGGAAGGAGCTGGGACTTTACGCCAACCTGCGACCCATCCGACTTTTCGATGAATTGCTTGGTGCCTCCAGCATCAAACCTGAAGTACTTCGGGGATCCGATATTCTCTTTTTCCGCGAGCTCACCGGAGACGTCTATTTTGGAAAAAGAGGCCGCGAAAATGAAAATAATACGGCCTACGATACGATGATCTACTCCCGCTACGAAGTAGAGCGCATTGCCCACAAGGCCTTCAAAGCTGCACAGACCAGGAGAAAGAAGGTAAGCTCAGTTGATAAAGCTAATGTGTTGGAGAGTTCCAGACTTTGGCGTGAGGTGGTTCAGGAAATTGGAAAACACTATCCGGATGTTGAACTAGAGCACCAGTTTGTTGATGCAGCGGCCATGAAGCTTATTCAAAATCCGAGAAGCTTTGATGTGGTTCTTACGGGTAATCTCTTTGGCGATATACTCACTGATGAAGCGTCACAAATTGCAGGTTCAATGGGAATGTTAGCCTCTGCTTCGGTTGGAGATTCGGTTGGACTTTATGAGCCAATACATGGAAGTGCCCACGACATTACCGGAAAAGGTATTGCGAACCCGCTCGCATCCATTCTTTCTGCTGCTCTTTTGCTGGATATTTCTTTGGGAATGAAATCTGCTGCCGATCTCGTGATTCGTGCGGTTGAACAAACACTTCGTGATGGTTACCGAACCGGTGACATCGCGGATGCTACTACCCTTACGGAAAATATATTGAATACATCTGCCATGGGAGAAGCTGTGCTCTCCAGATTAAAAAACTGAACTCTGAAAAAATCATTCTATGGACAAAATCCACATTTTTGATACGACACTTCGCGATGGTGAACAGGTTCCGGGTTGTCAGCTAAAGACAGAAGAAAAAGTCATCATTGCCCGGGAGCTAGAGGCTTTAGGTGTCGATATCATCGAGGCTGGGTTTCCCATCAGCAGCCCAGGTGATTTTCTGAGCGTCATTGAAATTTCAAAAGCTGTAAAAGGTCCTGTTATCTGTGCGCTTACGCGCGCTAAAAAAGAGGACATTGATGTGGCTGCAGAAGCCCTACATCATGCCCGCAGAGGTCGTATTCATACCGGTATTGGATCGTCGGATATTCACATTCAACATAAGTTTCGCAGCTCACGTGAAAAAGTTTTGGAACAAGGTGTAGAGGCGGTCAAATATGCAAAGTCGAAAGGCCATGAAGTAGAATTTTACGCTGAAGATGCCGGTCGTGCTGACCTCGCTTTTTTAGCGCAAATGACAGAAGCCGTTATTGCAGCGGGTGCCGATGTAGTAAATATTCCGGATACTACGGGTTACTGTATCCCTGAGCTTTATGGAAAGCGCATTGCTTATTTATTTGAGCATGTTAAAAACATCCATAAAGCCGTCATTAGTGTCCATTGTCATAATGACCTTGGAATGGCTACGGCCAATACTATTTCTGGTTTGGTCAATGGCGCAAGGCAAGCAGAGGTGACCATCAATGGTATCGGCGAGCGTGCTGGAAACACTTCTCTAGAGGAAGTGGCTATGATTTGTCAGGTTCACAAAGATTTGAAATTAGCGACCAATATTATTTCGGACCGCATCTACGACATCAGTCAGTTGGTGACCAGTATGATGCGCATGCCGGTTCAACCGAATAAAGCTATCGTAGGAAAAAATGCTTTTGCGCATTCTTCCGGAATTCATCAGGATGGATTCCTGAAGCATGCTGAAAATTATGAGATTATGACACCGGAATCAGTCGGTGTGCCTTCCAGCTCTATAATTCTAACAGCGCGAAGCGGTCGTGCGGCGCTTAAATACCGAATTGAGCAACTGGGTTATAACCTGGTAGGATCTGACATCAATACCATCTATGAATATTTTCTTCGTGTAGCCGATGAAAAGAAGCAAGTGGAGGATGAGGATTTGAGATCCCTGATGGCCAACGTACCAGTTTTGGAAAAATAGAAAAAACTTCCTCCCGGCTTACTTCGTTGCCGATGGTAAAGCTTCCAGAATCCTGGAAATCATTCCATCCAGTTTTCCATTCTCAATCCATCGGCAAACGACCACCAAATCATTTTCCTGATCTACGTAAATGATGTTGGTTCCGTTACCAACATGTGTAACAGCGGTGGCGGGCGCTGATGGAAGAAATTTTTTATTGGTATTCAGAAACCAATTCATAAATCCGTAATCGTTTTGTGCTACAGTTGGTGTGCTAGCCATCTGTATCCATTCACCGGAAATTAATTGTTGGTCACTCCACCGACCCTTACGAAGCAATAGGTAGCCAAATCGTGCCATATCCATTGCGTTGATCATCATTCCACCTCCCCAATGACCACCTCCGGAAACAGATTGAACCACTTGTCCATCCAGAATAACCCATGAATTTTCATATCCATACCATCTCCAGGTAGGAGAGGCGCCAATTGGATCCATGATGTTTTCCTTTAATACAACCGGAAGCGGTTTACGCCAAACCATGAGGGTTGCGAGCGAAAGGACATTTACCCTAACATCGTTGTATTCGTAAACAGTGCCTGGTTTATTTCGTACTCGAGTAAGCCATTCATCGGGTTTATCAGAAGGTCGGTCTGCCCAATCGGGTTTCTCCCATAAGGTTCCTTCCCAATCGCTGGTTTGTCTTAATAAATGATCCCAGGTTATGGAGCGGTTGTGTGGTGATTCAAATAATTCCTGGAAATATGGCTTTCCGATATCCTGCGCTTTGTTTCGTTGTAGGGTGGTGGTATAGGGTAAAACCGGTGCAATGTAGTTTCGCACCGTATCGTGCACGCTTCGGATCAGGCCTTTGTCTATAGCAAGACCGGTCACGGTACTTAAAAAACTTTTGGTCACACTATGAGTCATATCTGGTCGATGGGGCTCACCCCAGGAAGCCACCACATATCCTTTATATATAATTACTCCTGTTTGATCACCGCGCTCTTTGAATGGCCCAATTCCGTCGCCAAAAGGTTCCACCTTTCCAAAGGTTCGGTAATGATTGACTTCCATATTTCGTGGATTTTTTGATTCCGATGCCTTTGCCCAGTCAATGGCTTCTTTGATCTTATTAGATTGAAGTCCCAACTGTTCAGGAAATCTGGTTTCCCAGTTGCCTGCAGGAGGAAAATAAATGGCCGGTGTTTGATTCTTTTTCTGACCAAATCCTGTAATGCAGATTACCTGGAAGACAACGGACAATACCCAGTAATTTTTTATTGTCATTTGATTGAGGTTGATTGCTCTAAGGTAAGCGCTCTTCGGATTTTATGAAAAAAAATACTCCGCACACCTTCTCTGGGGTGCTTTTTAAAACATGAAAAGAGTATTAAGGAGGCGTGCTAAGAAACTCAGGCGCTCTTCAGTCGCACCATTCGAATAATTACAAAAATACAGGCCACTAAAACCAGTACCATTCCAACTTTGGCACCAAGCACAATATTTGGTTGATCCGCTGTCCGTTTAATAACAATTCCTAAAAAAGCCCAGGCCACTGAAATGGCCAAGTAAGGATTATTAAGTCGAAACATGGCGAAGCCTGCAATCAAAGCGCCAACTCCAATGAGCATTAAGGTCCAGGTAACTTGGCTTATACCAAACCCGTTCCATTGCATGGAGACTAGTCCAGCGGTCGCATTAGCGACAGTGGCGATTAGAATCCAGCCCAGGTAAACACCAAAAATCAATCGGTGTAGTTGCTGTTTTTCCTGAGATAGGCTCAGATTCATCACCGTCAGTGTTACCAAAAGCCCAAGCATGATAATTAAAGACAAAGCCATCTTTTCATAATGCCAGGCAATTATCCAGGATATATTGAAAGCGCAGGTGAGCACAAATAAATAATTTGTAGTTACGCTGGATTGAAACTGAGGTAGGAACTGAATAATGATAAACACAATTAACAACAAGTAGATCAGTCCCCAAATGGCGAATGTTAGTCCTGCCGGAACGAATAGGTTGGCATATTGATCCGATAAAGCGCCAGTTGTTTTACCATTGATGGGAAGGGCATTAGCCAGATAGTTCACGTAGATGACTGCGACAAGTCCTATCAGGTTTAAGATCTTATTGAGCATATAGTATTATTGTCTTGATAAAACGGCACGTTGCATACTTGTTACCGAATAATTGGTTACTCCCTTATCTAAAACACCAGACTTTTTACCGGCCGTAACTTCAAAAATCAATTTACCATTTCTCAATTCTTGAGTACTGGTTAGCCAGTAGTCTTGTGTTTCAAATAAGCTATACATCTTATTTCCGAAGGTATAATCTTCCAGTTCTACGCCATCGCCTTCATCGGTAATGAAAATATTTTTCTCGCGGTCCTTAACTTTTAATCGGTAATCTTTAACCATTGGCGCCTTGTCAGACAAATACTCCATGCGCCATTGCCAGCTCTCCTTTTCAATTCTCAGGATGGTTAATTTAACCTGAACACTATCTTTTTTTTGTCCATTGGACCAGATTTGAAGGAAGCCGTTCCATGTACCCGTCATTTTGTCGGGTAAATATTCCTGAGAATAGGAGTTTAGGCTTATACCCTGCAGCAGAATCAGTAAAAAACAAATTCTGACCATACGGCGAGCTTTACCGATCCAACCAGGCTTTAAGATCTGCGGCACGCTCCCGACTCACAACGAGTTCATGTTCGCAGGGCTGATTTAATTTAATCTCCAGTTTGGAGCTGACCAGGCCGCGTAATTCAGCTATAGCATTGAAATTGACGAGGAATTTTCTACTGATTCGAAAAAACATCTTGGGGTCAAGGATTTGTTCTAATTCCTCTAAGGTGTGGTCAATCAGGTAACGGGTTCCTTCACCGCGAACGGCCATATAAACTGCTTTACCATCGGCATAAAAGTAGGCAGAGGAGTCTACGGGCCGGTATTGAAGCTTATTGCCCGATTTAATCATGATTCGTTCTTTGTAACCTCCGGCTGATTGTCGGAGGAGTTGGCGCAATACTTCAATTTCCTTTTCTCCAAACCCACTGGCTGATTTACTCAGTGATTTATATTTTCCAATAGCTCTTTCCAACTCTTCTTTTTGAACTGGCTTAAGCAGGTAGTCTATGCTATGGGTCTTAAACGCCTCCAGCGCGTACTGATCGTAGGCTGTTGTAAAGATGATTGGAATTTGGATGTCTACATGATTGAAGACTTCAAAACTTTTACCATCGGCCAGCTGAATATCCATGAATAATAAATCAGCTTTACCACCGGCTCGAAAAAATTCAACGGTATCCTGGACGGTATCAAATCGCTCAGCGATTACCGCGGAAGGTTCAACAGATCGGATAAGGTCTGCCAGTCGATCTGCCGCTAGTATTTCATCTTCTACGATAATTGTTTTCATTGCTCTAGGTTAATAAGTGGTATGGAAACCCGAAAATCAGTTTCCGTTCTTGAAATGGTAATTTTCTTATCAGTCAGAAATTCGTAACGCTTCCGGATATTCTCAAGCCCAATGTGAGTCGATTCTTCTTTTATTGTTTTTTCCTGGAGATTGTTTGTGACCTCCACAAAACCATTTATACAAAGGATATCGATTCGTAATGGGTTTCGTGAAGATACAACATTATGTTTGATTGCGTTTTCAATAAGCATTTGTAATGCCGCCGGAGGAACATGGTAGTGCTCGTATTTTTCGGCAATTTCCTTGCGTATTTCGATATTTTCCCCAAACCTGATTTTTAATAAAAAAAGATAAGATTCCAGGAATGCCATTTCATCGTGAAGTGTTACAAGCTTTTTCTCCTGGTTGTATAAGAGGTACCGATACACGTTGGAAAGTTGAGCGATAAATTTTGCAGATACCTCTGCATCACGGTAAACAAGGGTCGACAGTGCATTCAAACAATTAAAGAGAAAATGTGGGTTGATCTGACTGCGTAAGGCTTCAAATTGGGCCTCCAGGTTTTCCTTTTTTAATTGGGCAGCCTCAATTTCAGTTTGGCGTAAACGGGACATGTAAAACCAAATGCCATTCACTGAATTCAGAAAAAGATTGACCCGGAATCCAAAAGTTAGTAGAAGTAATAGATTTTCCTGATTCCAATTTATATCGGGATGGGTAAATTTTGATAATAAGAAAAGAATGCCATTGCTGATCCCAAATACTCCAAAGCAACTCAGCCCAAAAAGAATGATCAGTGGATGGATAGCCTTATTTAAAAATTCATTGATACGACTCAGGAAGGATTCGAAAAATCTGTTTACCTCCCAAATGGCTAATACAATTAAAGTGATGACTGCAAATAAAGTTCCGTAAGGAAGTTGCACTCCAACCACCTGGTCGCCAGAAGTGAACAGAATATTGAGAAACGAATAAACCGAAAGGAGTAGAATGAACAGGTAGCGATACTTGAGTCTGAACATTCTTGATCTGTTTCTTTGCCTTACAGGGACCCTTTAAATAGACTATCGCCTCCCCCGTCCTTTGGACAAGAGAGGCGATAGCAAATATAACCTAAGAAATTATTGAGGCAAAAGCACCTGGTTGATGGTATGGATTACACCGTTAGTAGCCAATACATTCAATAACGCAGCATTCGAATTCAGCGTAGCGGCATTTGACTGACCATCGGTAATCGTGCCCGTGGAGGCATTGATGGTAATGTTGCCATTCAAAGTCGCGGCTGTACCGTTTTTAAGGTCTGTTGAAAATACACGACCGGCTACGATGTGGTGCTTTAAAACCGCAGTCAAGGTATTGATGTCGATATCGTTGATACCGTTTACACCCAGAGCAGTATACAAAGCCTGGAAAGCAGCATCAGTTGGAGCAAATACAGTCAGGTTAGCATTCGCATCAGCTGCAGCAGCTAAAAGATCAGTTCCTGTACCGCTTGTTCTTACTAAGGCAGCAACCAATTGCGTGAATTGTGGTGCACTACCGCTAGCCAATTCCGAAGCAATTGTAGCTATAGTCTTGGAAGGTGGCAGTAAAGTGCGGTTGATTACGTGAACAACACCATTTGAACCTTTAATATCGGTAGCTACAACTTGAGTGCGCGCATTGATGAATACACCGTTAGCACCGTTATTGCTCAAGTAGAAATTTCCGTTTAAGGTAGGAATGGCAGCGCTTCCTGAAGGTAATTCAGAAGCTAAAACCTCGTCATCAATAACGTGGTAAGCTAATACGGCATCCAGCGTAGCGCGGTTAGGCAGGGAAGTAATTCCTGCTGCAGCAAAAGCCTCGTTAGTTGGAGCGAAAAGCGTAAGCTTCTTGTTCGAAGGACCATTACCCAACAGTGTAGTCAGAATGCTTGGGCTTGCTGCTTTAACAGCGGCGATCAGTGTGCTGAAATTTTTGTTGAAGTAGGCAGGAGCAACGATGGTTCCTACGATAGGCTTAATGCTGGGATTAACCAACACAGCGTCTACGATATGAACAATTCCGTTGGTAGCCTCTACGTCTGCAACCGCTACAGAAACTGTAGAGTTGATTTTAACGCCAGAAGAAACGTTTATGGAGATATCCTCACCATTAACTGCTTTAACTGTACCGTTGCTGAGGTCTGTTGACTTCAAGGAAGCTGTAGCTACAACGTGGTACTGCAGAATGCTTTTCAGCACATCCTCAGGGATATCATTCAAATTGGTTTGACCAATAGCAGCTAACAAATTGGTGAAGGAAGCATTATTTGGTGCAAATACCGTGAATGAACCTTCTCCACTTAGTGTGGTGATCAAATCAGGATATTTTACAAGAGCGGCCTCAAGAATAGAAAGATCAGGATAACCTGTTACAACTTCAACTACTGTCTTAGTAGGTCCGGATGGTACTTTAATTTCATTTTCTTCTGAACAGGAAATGAAGACGAGTACGGCGGCTACTGTTAGTAGGGAAGCTTTTAGATGGTTCAACATATTTTTCATAATTGTTTTATTTGGTCCGCGAATAAACTCTAACAGCCGACTAAAGGTTTCACGCTGCGGAATGAAGTCTTCCATGAAGTGGTGTGGAGAGTATTTTTTTGGGAGTGAATAAAACCCGATCACTCAATAATCTTTCCGTTTCACGTCGCCATACCTTCCGATGGCCCTCTGTCCGACTGATTTTTGTTTCGTATTTCGTTCATTTGATCAGTTGAACGTGTGAAATCTGTTACCCTTATCCTTCCGAATCAGCTCTTTAAGTCCTGCGCTGAACATGCTACCTCGAATGAGGTATTCCTGGTGGAGGAATATTTGTATTTCCGTCAATTTGCCTTTCACCGACAGAAACTGATTTTTCATCGCGCCTCCATGAGGGCCTTTGAAACCTTCCTGACCAAGAAGGATTTTAAGGTCACCTACATAGAATCTGCTGATGACCGGAGCGATATTCAAGCGTTGATTCCATGGTTTGCTGATCAGGGCTATACAAAGCTGCTGATTTATGATCCGGTAGATTACTGGCTAAGTCAACGCATTCAGTTGGCTTGCAGTATTAATGGCCTGGAGCTAAACATACGTTCCAATCCCTCCTTTTTAGAGACCACCCAATCACTTGAAGAATGGTTTGTTGGAAGAAAAAATTATTTTCAAACGGATTACTACATACGTCAACGAAAGCGATTCTCCATTTTGGTAGATAAAGCTGGAGCTCCAACTGGAGGTAAATGGACTTTCGATGCAGACAATCGGTTGAAATTCCCAAAAAATGCGCGTCCTCCTCAACTGGTAAAAACTCCACAATCAAAATGGTACGCTGCCGCTAAGACGAGTATAAGTCAGGAATTTGCTGCTAATCCCGGATCAATTGATTCACCATTAGTCTACCCCATTGACCATACTCAGGCCGGCAAATGGCTTGATGATTTTTTGGAAAACCGATTTAAAGATTTTGGAATTTATGAAGATGCTATTGTTTCAAGAGAACATCTGCTTCATCATTCCTTACTATCCCCGTTGCTCAATTCAGGTTTATTAACACCTGATCAGGTTATTAAGAAATCCATCGATTGTGCAGAGGAATTTGATATTCCCCTAAATAGTCTGGAAGGATTCATTCGTCAGATCCTTGGTTGGCGGGAATTTATTCGTGGCGTTTATAGTTATAGAGGAAGGCAGCAACGAACGACCAATTTTTGGGGTTGGACCCGAACCATGCCAAAGTCTTTTTATACGGGAACTACAGGCATCACCCCGGTCGATGATGCCATTCAAAAACTTCTTTCCACAGGTTACAACCACCACATCGAACGTTTGATGGTTCTCGGAAATTTTATGCTGTTGTGCGAAATCCATCCCGATGAAGTTTATCAGTGGTTTATGGAAATGTATGTTGATGCCTACGATTGGGTTATGGTACCCAATGTTTACGGCATGTCTCAATTTGCAGACGGTGGATTGATGTGCACGAAACCGTATATCAGTGGAAGTAATTACATCCTGAAGATGAGCGACTATCCATCCAAGCAACCATGGGCGGAAGTATGGGATGCTCTTTTTTGGAGATTTATGCATCGACAGCGAAACTTTTTTTTGAAAAACCCGCGTCTCGGAATGTTGATTAAGACGTTTGATAAAATGGACTCCTCTCGAAAGAAAGAGTTGTTAACCCGCGCAGACCGTTTCCTGGAAAAAATCTGAAGACATGAAAAAAGCTTTTCCTACCGATACCAAATCTATTCACGAACGCCTGGCGTCTATTGATCCGGTTCGTTATAGCCAAACACGAAATTACGTTACCGGAGCTGTTACCCGTTTGTCGCCTTACATGTCAAGAGGATTTCTCAGCACAAAACAGGTTCTCCATCATCTGATTGATTCAGGCCTTGATTTTGAATCCTGTGAGACGTTGGTTCGTGAGTTAGCCTGGAGAGAATATTTTCAACGGGTTTGGCAAAAAAAATCAGTTGACAACTATCTCCGTCAACCTCAGGTTGATGTCCGCTCCCAAGGGATACCCCGGGCTGTCTCAACTGCTTCAACCGGTATAACTGGAGTAGATCTGTCCATAAAGGAGCTTATCGACACGGGCTATATGCACAACCATTGCCGGATGTACACCGCTTCGATTACCTGTAATGTGGCGCGCTATGGTTGGCACGAACCGGCACGTTGGATGTATTACCACCTGCTTGATGGCGACTGGGCTTCCAATGCGTGTAGTTGGCAGTGGGTTGCTGGCTCCAATAGCTCGAAAAAGTATTTTGCCAATCAGGAAAACATTAGTCGTTATACCGGAAAAAAACAGACGGGTACTTTTCTGGATGTGGATTACGGGTTACTTCCGTTTATTCCGGTTCCTGAAAATCTAGTTGAGGCAACACCCTTTCAATTAACAACGGAGTTACCCTCCAGCGATTTAAGTGGTATTGATCCTAAACTTCCGGTACTTCTATTTAATTATTACAATATTGATCCCAACTGGATGCCGGAGCGCGAAGCCAATCGAATTCTGTTTTTTGAAACGGATGTATTTGAGCGCTATCCTGTCAGTAAGGCCTGCATTGAGTTTTCATTGCAACTTTCAGCTAACATCCCTGGCATTCGAATTTTTTCCGGATCCTGGAGTGAATTGTCGCTACTAATCGATGGTTCTGAAATTCACTATAAAGAACACCCCTTGAACGAGCATTATCAGGGCATCAGACATGAACGGGATTGGATGTGCCCGGAGGTCAGTGGATATTTTCCTTCCTTCTCAGGTTATTGGAATAAAGCTGAACGTCATTTTCGAAAAAAATTCATTACCACCGCCTCCCCACAATCAGAACTGGAATTTGAAACGTCAAAAAATGTATGAATCTGCTGGAATCACAAATCAAATCGCTGGAGCAACGCTACCGAGCCACACTGATTAATTCATTGGCAGGTGTACGGCCGGCGGTCCTTGTAGGAACACGATCTCTCTCTGGTCGTAGTAATCTTGCTGTTTTTAATTCACTGATTCACATTGGTGCCGATCCGGCGCTTTGGGGACTCCTGTTTCGACCTGCCACCGTTCGTCGCGACACGCTCTCTAATCTTGTGGAGACTGGAGTCTACACCATAAATTTTATGCCTTCGTCCCTGCATCGGTCCGTGCATCAGACTTCTGCCAAATTCCCTGAAGAGGTCTCCGAATTTCAGGCTTGTGGATTTGAAGAGGAATATGTTTCGGATCACGCAGCGCCATTTGTAAAGGAAGCTATCGTAAAAGTGGCGATGCGCTTTGTTTCACAACAAGAACTTAACGTGAATGGAACCATTTTGGTTATAGGCGCTCTTCATCAGATTATGGTGGATGACGAAAGTATCAATTCCGAAGGCTTCTTCAATCCAGAGAAAGCCGATGTTCTAACCTGTGCCGGCCTGGATGCGTATACACGTGTGGTTATGACGGGTAGATGGTCTTATGCACGACCAGATCAGCCTGTTAAACCTTTGGAACATTAATGGCATGGCTCATAAAAAGCTGAATCTTCCTGAAAAAATTTGTCTGACGTGCAGTCGTCCGTTCAGTTGGAGAAAGAAATGGGAAAAAAATTGGGATGATGTAAAGTACTGCAGCGATCGCTGCCGAATGAATAAAAATCAAAAGTCTAAAAACGATTAACTATGAAAAATTACCTCGTCATTGGTTCAGGAAAAGGCATCGGACTTAAGTCTGCTGAATTACTCCGCGAGCAGGGAAACGTCTATGCTGTCTCCCGATCGATTTCACCGGAGCTGGAAGCCTTGGGTGTGAACTGTATCCAAATGGATGTTGCCAAAGATTCAATGGATCTTCTGAATGCATTGCCCGAAACACTCCATGGTCTGGTTTACTGCCCAGGTTCCATCAATCTAAAACCTTTTCAACGTCTTTCTGCACAGGATTTTCTATCTGATTTTCAGCAAAATGTTATTGGTGCAGTTTCAGTAATTCAGAAGGTGTTGCCATCCTTGAAAAAAGCAGGTGGTTCTGGCGTTGTGCTCTTCAGTACCGTAGCGGTTGCTTCAGGCATGCCGTTTCATGCTTCCATCGCCGCATCAAAAGGTGCTGTGGAAGGTTTGGCTAAAAGTCTGGCCGCTGAGTTGGCTGCTTCTCAAATCCGGGTCAATGTTATTGCTCCCTCACTAACCGATACGCCACTTGCTGGCAATCTTCTCAATACTCCTGAAAAAAAGGAGGCTGCAGGAAAACGCCATCCTCTTCAACGTGTTGGCACGCCTGAGGATATGGCTAAGCTTACCTGTTTTCTTGTTGGGGACGAATCATCCTGGATCACTGGTCAGGTTATTGGAGTTGATGGTGGACTTGGTAACTTAAGGGTTTAGATTATGAAAGTACTCCTGACTGGTTCCAATGGTTACATCGGTAAACGACTGTTGCCTGTTTTGTTGGCTGCGGGCCACCAGGTAGTTTGTAGTGTCCGTGATCGGAAACGTTTTCCGGTTGGCGGTGTCTATAGTAATCCTAATATTTCAGTGCTTGAGGTTGACTTCCTAAAAGATCCAATCGATCATCCTGAGATTAAAGATATTGATGCAGCCTATTACCTCATTCACTCCATGTCGGATCGGATGGAGGATTTTGACAAACTAGAGGAGAAATCGGCTAAAAATTTTGTTAAGCTCATTACCTCAACGAATGCACGCCAAATCATTTATTTGGGGGGCATCATTAACCAGGAGAAACTATCAAAGCATTTGGCTTCGAGAGCTCATGTGGATACGATTCTTCGATCCAGTGGCATTCCGGTAACAACCTTGAAAGCAGGAATCATCGTCGGTTCAGGCAGTAGTTCCTTTGAAATCATACGTGATTTGGTGGAAAAACTTCCGCTAATGATCACGCCGCGCTGGTTGAACACCAGAACTCAGCCTATCGCGGTGCGGAATGTCCTTCAATATCTTTCCGGGGTACTTGGAAGAGAGGAAACGTTTAACAACTCTTATGATATCGGTGGTCCGGATATTCTTACGTACAAACAGATGCTGATGCAGCTGGCTGAGCTTCGGAAATTAAAGAGACTCATCATTACGTTGCCCGTAATGACTCCTCGACTCAGTTCCTATTGGCTGTATTTTGTTACCGCGACTAGTTATAAGCTCGCGGTTAACCTGGTGAACAGTATGAAGGTAGAGGTGGTGGCCACTCCGAATAACCTGAATGAGTTACTAGGAATAAAACCAATGACCTACCGTGAGGCTTTATCATTGGCTATTCAGCGAGTTGAACAAAATGCAGTCGTATCCAGTTGGAAAGATGCTTTTGTTTCCAGCACAACAGAAACGGATTTATTTGCCCATGTGGAGGTTCCGATAAATGGATGCTTTACCGATCGCAGGGTAAAGGATTTCACCATTTCTCCGGATCGGGTCCTTCAGAACATTTGGTCCATAGGCGGTGACCGCGGTTGGTACTACGGATATTTCCTCTGGAGATTGCGTGGAATTTTAGACAAGTTCGTGGGGGGTCCGGGACTTCGGCGAGGTCGTACGAATGCCACCGAAATTAATCCAGGAGATACCTTAGACTTTTGGCGCGTGTTGGTGGCCGATAAGGCAGATATGCGTTTACTACTTTACGCCGAAATGAAATTACCGGGTGAGGCCTGGCTTGAATTCCGAATTCGAAAATCAGGTGATCACCATGAATTGATTCAGACAGCTACGTTCAGGCCAGTTGGATTATTGGGTCGATTGTATTGGTACTCTGTTCTGCCTTTCCATTTTTTTGTTTTTGATGGAATGGCGACAAACCTCATTCTTCAGGAGCCAAAATTTTATGGCTCACCAGCGCTCAAGTCCGAGTAGTTTTTTCCACGTGATAATTTAGGTAGTACTTTTTTTGTCTCTTACCAGTTACGGATAGTGTAAGATTTGGTATAGGTCTCCATGCAATTAATCTGTAAAATTTTCGAAAAATCAATATAGTTTAGTCCAGTTGAGAATTAAATTTGATAGCCCCGCTCGTGCATTTAATGAGTTAGACTGAAATTCATGAGATCGGCCGTCCAATCGTAGTCCTTATAAACGATCCGGTAACCGGAAAAATCGCGTCCCAAATACGTAGAAAGTATTTTTAGTTGACCAGAGCCACCACCAAAATCGCCCGAAAACCACTGCATAATTTTTGTCACCTGCACTACTTTTTTTCCGGAATCTACCTTTGTTTCATTTTGTAAAAAACTTCTTGTGGCAAGCTCCAATTGCTCATTCAAAAGTGCCTCTTCATAAAAGGCAATGGGCGGACAACTTCGTGCGCCACAATTCAACGCAAAATGAATTCGGAAATCAATGGAATTAACGGTCAGGAGTAAAATAATCTTACCTGGAGCCAATTGACCAAAGTAACCCAGACTGTATTTCCACCGATGCTTACGCAGGATGCCATGTTCAATATCATCCAGGCTCAAGGAAAAATCTTTGAACGAAAGAGCTTTAACAGTGAAGATTTGTGGAGGCTTTAGTCCGCGCTGAGCCAGAACCTGATACCAGGCATTATACATGTTAATCCAAAACGTCTTTTTTTTGGTGTCGTTGGTTAAGGCCTTAGCGATTTGTTCGGCTGTCATTTGACGGAATACCGCCGGGATCGAATCCTGGGATTTCCCTGTTTTCACCTGGAATAAAAATTTTCCGGAAAGCTTTGGCAAATCCAAGCCGGTAACCGGCCAGCTGCAAATCAGCATTATAGTAATGATCAGGAGCCTCATTTGGTTTCCGAAAGGGGAAATTTGAATTTTCTGAACCGTTTGTCTCAATGAGATTTCAGTTCACTGCGAATTTAGCTACATTAAAATCTTAAATCCCTATTTCTATGTTTCATCGATGGCCATTGCTGATCATTTTTATCCTATTCTACTCCGTAGGATCTGAAGCTCAATCAGTCGATCCCAAGTATTACTCCTCTCTTAAATGGAGAAATGTTGGTCCGCTTCGTGGCGGCCGATCCCTTGGTGCAACCGGAAGCCCTGGTCGCCCACTGGAATATTATTTCGGGGCCACGGGAGGTGGGTTGTGGAAGACCACCGATGGCGGACAGGAATGGTATCCGGTGACCGACGGTCAAATATCTTCCTCCTCTATTGGCGCTGTGGCTGTAGCCGAAACCAACCCGGATATCATTTTTATTGGAGGCGGTGAAACGGAATTGAGGGGAAGTATTACTCAAGGCGATGGTGTTTATAAATCCATCGACGGAGGAAAAACATGGCGGCATATGGGCCTGAAAGAAACACAAGCTATATCCCGAATCCGAATTCATCCAACCAACCCCGATATCGTTTATGTTTCAGCGTTGGGACATCCATACGGTGAAAATGAAGAGCGTGGTGTATTTCGTTCTACCGATGGTGGCAACACCTGGAAAAAAGTACTGTATGTAAGTCCGCGTGCCGGGGGAGCCGATCTGATAATTGATCGAAAAAATCCTAAAACTATTTATGCCTCCACCTGGCAGGTCTACCGCAAGACCTGGAAAATGTGGGGCGGTGGACCCGATTGTAAACTATGGAAGTCAGTCGATGGGGGAGATACCTGGATCGATTTGACTAAAAATCCAGGCATGCCTGCAGGTCCTATTGGAAAAATTGGCATTACTGTTTCTCCAGTTGATCCCAATCGGTTGTGGGCTATTGTCGAAGCTAACGAAGGTGGTGTTTATCGGTCTGATGATGCGGGTTGGTCTTGGAAAAAAGTTAATGACGAACGCAAACTTCGTCAGCGAGCCTTTTACTACTCACGTATCTATGCCGATCCGTTGGATAAGGAAACGGTTTACTGTCTTAATGTCGATTTCTTTAAGTCAACAGATGGCGGTGTAACCTTTGATCAGGAGATCCAAGGACCGCACGGCGATTACCACGATTTGTGGATTGACCCTAATAATCCTCAGCGTATGATTGTGGCCGATGACGGAGGAGGTAGTGTCTCTGTTAATGGAGGTAAAAGTTGGACGGAACAAGATTACATCACTACTCAGCTGTATCATGTAACTACCACCAACGATATTCCTTATCACATTGCTGGTGCGCAGCAGGATAATAGTACGTTGGCCATACCAAATGAAGGATGGGATTACATGCAAGCCGGAGGTCCAAACCACGGTTGGTATTACGACGTGGGTGGTGGCGAAAGTGGCTACATTACTCAGCACCCAACCAATAATGATATTTTTTATGCGGGCAGTCAGGGAGCGCTGCTGACGCGATACGATCGAAGCAATGGACAGATCAGGGATATACAGGTTTACCCCAGATTTTTCTCCGGTGAACCTTCTAGTGCTTTGCCTGAACGTTGGCAATGGACTTATCCGATCGTCTTCTCACCAAAAGATCCTAACATGCTCTTTACTTGTTCCCAGCATGTTTGGAAAACAACTAACGATGGACAGAGTTGGGAAAAAATTAGCCCTGATTTGACTTACGCAGATCCGGAGACACTTGGTCCGACCGGAGGTGAAATAACCAAAGACATGAATGGACCGGAGATTTATGCTACTGTTTATGCGTTAGCTCCGTCTTTTCATGACGTAAATGTGATTTGGGCCGGATCCGATGACGGCCGGATCCATATAACCAGAGATGGTGGCAAGAGCTGGAAGGAAATTACTCCTAAGGAAATTCCAAAGCATTCGGTGATCAGTATCATTGACGAATCACGACATGCAGCCGGCACAGCTACAGTAGCTGTTTATCGGTATCAGGTTGATGACCGGAAGCCTTACATATTCCGTACAACAGATTACGGTAAAACCTGGACAAAAATTATTACGGGTATTCACCCTGAGCATTTCGTACGCGCTGTTCGGGAAGATCATGTCCGTCCGGGATTACTGTTTGCAGGAACGGAGCATGGCGTTTATGTTTCCTTCAACGCCGGCGTGAATTGGCAGGCGCTACAACTCAATCTTCCGGATACACCTGTACGCGATTTGGTTGTTAAGGATAATGATGTTGTATTAGGCACACATGGTCGTGGTTTCTGGGTTCTGGATGATATTCAGCCGTTGCGTGAGGTAACACCCGAAACGATGAAGCAATCTGCACTATTTTTTAAACCGGCAGATGCGTATCGGGGATTGGGTAATGCCGTATTTCAGTATTACCTCGAGAATCAGGCGGATTCTGTACGAATTGAAATTCTTGATGCTGCTGGAAATTTAGTCACCTCCTTTAAGGGTCATCAGCCAAAGTATAAGTCAGATCCCAATGTTCCTTCCTGGGACCGCAAGCCCAATCCGCCGGTAACAGCTAAAGGTTTGAATACGTTTACCTGGAATCTTCGGTATCCCGGAGCAACGGTATTTGAAGGTATGATCTTGTGGGGTGCGCGTCCGCAAAATGGACCTAAAGCTCCTCCCGGGAAATACCAGGTTCGATTTACGAGTGGAGGTTATACAAAGACCCACGACTTTACTGTTCGCTTGAATCCCAATTACAAGGGTGTTACGGATGCCGATTTGAAGGAGACTTTTGATTTGGCCATGAAGATTCGTGATCGTGAAAGTCAAGGCAACGAGGCGGTGATTCACATCCGAAAGATTCGTGCTCAACTAGTGGACCGCACATCAAAAAATAACGACCCTGCATTGGCTTCGTTGGTTAAAGACCTGAATGATAAGATGACCACCATCGAAGAAGCTTTGTATCAAACCAAAAATAGAAGTGGTCAGGATCCGTTGAATTTTCCCATTCGTTTGGGTAATCGAATATCGGCTGTGCGGCGCAGCCTCGAGACGGGTGAGGCGCGTCCTACTGCCGGAGCTTACCAGGTTTTTGCTGAACTCAGCAAGGAGTTGGATGGGCAATTGGGACAATGGAAAGGGCTGGTGGATTCGGGCCTTCCAGCGGTTAACCGTCGATTGGCCGAATTGGGGCTTTCAGAGATTAAATGAATTGGATTAGCGCCGCGATATCGCGGCGCTTTTTTTTCATCCTAATTCCTTCAAAATGGCCTTCTGGTTGCATAAAACCAGGTTGAAAACCCTTGTCTTGACATATTCTCTTATTACTTTTGCTGCCCCTGAATAAACACCTGCCCGGGTGGTGAAATTGGTAGACACGTACGTTTGAGGGGCGTATGGCGCAAGCTGTGCTGGTTCGAGTCCAGTCCCGGGCACCAGGTTCCACGCCGAAGTGGTGAAATTGGTAGACACGCACGTTTCAGGGGCGTGTGGCGCAAGCTGTGCGGGTTCGAGTCCCGCCTTCGGCACAAAAAAACCCGACGAATATCGACGGGTTTTTTTGTGCCCTGAATGTAGGCTCAATTCGTTTCGATTACAAAATGAGATCGCTCGACTGACTTACGTTTATTCTTGATCTAAAATTTCCCTCGCCTGTTGTTTATCTTTTTCAAAGACATGCAGTCGGATACCGGAGAAACCGGCATGAGAAAACGGGTACAACGTTCCCATGTTCTCCTCGGAAAGAAAACAGGGTACTCCGTAAGCATCTAATTTTGATTTGGCGATACCCGCTAATCCCGGGTTGTCAAACGTTTTGAGGACAACAATCTTTTCTTCTCCCTGCATAGAAGTAAAGTTAGAGCATTTTGTGGTCTGACGACGCGCTCCTAACTTGCCTTAAACCCCACACGAATGAAACGGATCGTTGTCGATATGGATGATGTGATGGCCGATGCTACTGGTCAATTACTCACGTATTACCATAGGGAATTCGGAATTGAACTTTCCCGTGAGCATTTAAATCATAAAGATGAACTGCAGGCCTTCCCTGAAGCACATCAGAAGCTTGTTTACGAATTTACCTTCCGCACAGATTTTTTCCGCACGATGGTTGTTAAAGAGGATTGTGTCCGGGTAATGGAACGCTTAAATAAAGAGTTTGAGGTTTTTATCGTTTCCTCTGCCATGGAATTTCCAAACTCTCTGTCTGAAAAATTCGCCTGGCTGCAGGAGTATTTCCCTTTTTTACATTGGAAACAGTTTGTTTTTTGCGGGCGAAAATCGATTGTTCACGGTGATTATATGATTGATGATCTGCCGCACAATCTCGATGGGTTCAATGGTGAAAAACTGCTCTTCTCAGCACCGCATAACCTTCATTTTCAAAACTACCGCCGCATCAACAGTTGGAAGGAAGTAGAAAATTATTTTTTTCCTGCTGATTAATTTCTTCGAATAATCTTTCCCTCCTTCATAACGAATGAAACTTTCTTCAGCAGATGGATGTCTAGTAATGGGTCTCCGGGCACAGCGACCAGGTCAGCAAACCTTCCCGGTTCAATTGTACCAATCTCTTTTTCTTTTCCCAGAGCCTCTGCGGCTAAACCTGTGCCGGCATTGATGGCCTGAATGGGCGTTAACCCAATCCGAACCAACTCTGAAAATTCATTGGCGGAATACTCTGGCATCGTTCCACCTAAATCGGTGCCGACTAAAACTTTTACTCCGGATTGAATGGCTTTACCCAGCATCCGTTCAAAGCCAGCCGTATGTTTTTTTGTCAACTCAATCGCTTTACTGAGCGCAACGCTGTTCTCATTAAACTCCATAAACCACTTGCCAATACTCAATGTTGGAACCAAATACGTTCCGCGTTCGGCCATTAGCCGGATGGATTCATCATCCATAAAACTTCCATGCTCAATTGTTTTGGCCCCAGCTTTAACCGACATCTTTATCGCTTCAGCGGAATGGGCATGCGCCATTACCGGAACATCACGGCGACGGGCTTCTTCAATGGCCACATTAAGTTCCTCCTGACTGAAGTGAACATTTTCCGGATTATCCCCAGCGGTCATAAAAGCGCCAGATACCAGCAACTTGATCCAGTCACTTCCATACTTAATTTCATTACGAATGGCCTTCCGCATTTCGTCGACACCGTCCACAACAAGTCCATCTACTTTTACACCATCTTGTTCAGGCGAAAAAAAGTTGATATCCCCGCCACCACCTGTAACCGATATCCAGTGTCCAGCACCGTAAATTCTTGGGCCATCAAAAAGTCCATTATTAATGGCGTTTCTTAAATCAAAGTGGGCGAATCCAACATCCAAATCACCAGGGATCCGGATTGTCGTCCAGCCGGCCCGCAGCAGACCCTGCACATTACTTAAACCCTGAAGAGCCTTGGCGGCCGATGAGCTTTTTAAATGATAGGTCTGGTAATCATCATCACCATTACCCAGAGGGTGGCAGTGCATATCAATAAAACCAGGCATCAAGGTATGATCCGGTAAATCGATAATTGTTGCACCTTTTGGAATAATGGAACGGTCGCCAATCGCTGAAATTTTTCCGTCCTTCACCAACACTACCTTAGCCGCCAGTGGTTTGGTACTCCTTCCATCCAGGATTTGCTTGCACACAATGGCCTGCAATCCGGAATTTTGGGGATATACCGGAATAATCAACGACATGGACACGAACAGAAGGGTAAGTAGCGTTTTAATCATATTGGGATATTCTAATGATGAAACTACATCGATTTATAATTTAATCATAGAGGAATGATGGATCGGACTTTAAATTTGCGGTAGATGAGAATACTGCAATTTTTCATGGGTGCTTTCGTGGTCCTGTTATATGGATGCAATGAGGACGAAGCAACTATAAAATCACAAACACTTGATTATACCTGGGAATCAGGTGATGAAGGCTGGAGGTTTGGTTATTCCGATTATCCCGCTAACCTGAGTTTGGAAGATAGTCTGGAGCTTTATGCTTTGAACTACGGACATCGAACGTTGCCTGCAGAGATTGTTCCTGCTCAAAAAGGGATGCTGATTGCCGGAGCAAATCGTAGCGATGACTTATTTATGTATTTGTTTAAAACCGTTGAGGGACTCACGCCCTCAGCAGAATATTCTGTGGAGATGGAGGTGCAGCTGGCATCCAATGCGCCCACAAATGCGGTGGGAATTGGGGGAGCGCCCGGTGAAGCGGTTACGATAAAAGCAGGTGCTACATCTAATGAACCTAGAGTTGTTATTGAGGATGGTTGGTATCGAATGAATTTAGATAAAGGGAACCAGTCTATTGGTGGTTCGAATATGGTTGTAATTGGTAATGCTGGTGTAAAAGATGATACGCGTCAATACGAACTCATTACCAGAAAAACCGATTCTCCGCTGAAGGTGAAAGCCGATTCAAATGGTAAAATCTGGTTGATCGTTGGTTCAGATAGTGGTTTTGAAGGATATACGGCACTTTATTATGCCCAATTGCGGGTTACCGTCCGAAGTATTCCAGATTAATTTCCTTCAAAATGACTGTTAGGTTGGAAAAATTAGACATAGCATGTAAGGTTCCGATCATTTTTTGATAAAAATCGGATACTTTATCCACTAAACGGATAAAGGTTACGAGCTGTTTAAGAGCTCTCTAAAGAGGAAAAAAATGTTTGAGACGGTACTGATCGATAAGATGAAGGTTAGCTCGGTATGAACTGTTAGAATCTTTACTGATATCTCTGTCCACCTGGTTCCCGCTGATGGATTTTACCAATCAACGGGAACAGGTTGGCCAGAACCAAAAATGTCATTATCAAAACTTTTATAGTGCAGCTTAGGCTGCAAACGATTTACTGCGGAGAAATTCCGATGGCGCGTTAAACCTTGTTGACGACCTTAGCCATGCACCCGCACTAAAGTCCTCGCAGGTCATTATTGTCGGAAAGGTTACGTTCCAATCAGCCCCGAACAGTACGGCTCGGGTAGACCCCTCCAAGGGTCCTAATTATGGCTAAAAACCTCTAAATCAGTTAAACTGATTGGTATCGATGCTCCACTGGG